>ENA-UOIY01000030-UOIY01000030.1-human-gut-metagenome-genome-assembly--contig:-P114-NODE-30-length-233293-cov-110.602590_pt1 | contig 233293 bp, 217 predicted proteins | sample MGYA00242335_ERZ723882 | MGnify/ENA metagenome assembly ERZ723882 | reverse complement strand
GGTCATGCCCCAAGGGGGCTAGTGCAAACCACCGGCACGGCCGGTGGTTATGATTCTAATGATGCTGATATTTTGAAATGATGGGCGGATGAGGAATTCAACCTTTGATCAAAAACATATATGGGTAGATCAAAAATAGCGCAAAACCATTTCCGGCTGTCCGTTTGGGCAGCTGGTTTTTTACATACCGCGGGCTTTGGAGGCGGCTCCTGCCTGCAATTTTTTGTCATGCTTTTGTGCGGTGGGCCGCTCCGGCCTGCGAAATTTGGTAAATCCCGAAAATGCGCCCCAATATCTGGACATATTTTCGGCAAAACGGAGAAAAAGGAAAACCGGAACAAAATTTCTTTTCATCCACCCAGGCACGTGATATACTCGGAATATCAAGAGAAAAAAGGAGGAAGCCGGGATTGAGTGAATTGCTGCGCATGGAGCACATCAGCAAACGGTTCGGCAACTTTTACGCCAATCAGGACATCAATTTCTCCGTCGCCAAGGGCGAGGTACATACGCTCCTCGGAGAGAACGGCGCGGGGAAATCGACGCTCATGAATATCCTCATCGGCCTCTACCAGCCCACTGAGGGCAAGATTTTTCTGAACGGGCAGGAGGTCCGCATCGAATCGCCGAGCCAGGCGGTCAAGCTTGGCATCGGCATGGTGCATCAGCACTTCATGCTCGTCGAGGCGATGACCGTCTTTGACAACATCATCCTCGGCGACAAACACGCCAAGGGCCTATTTATCGACCGCGCGGCCCGCAGAAAGGAGATCGAGGCGCTTTCGGAAAAATACGGCCTCGACGTCCAGCTCGACAAGCTCATCACGGAGATCTCCGTCGGCGAACAGCAGCGCACCGAGATCCTCAAGGCCCTCTACCACGGGGCCGAGTTGCTGATCCTTGACGAGCCCTCCGCCGCCCTGACCGACATCGAGGTCGAGGGACTGTTCGCCATCATGCAGAAGCTTGTCGGCGAGGGCAAATCCATCATCTTCATCAGTCATAAAATGCGCGAGGTGCTCCGCATCTCCGACCGCATCACCATTCTCCGCCTCGGCAAGGTCGTCGGCACGGTCGACCGCGCCGAGACCGACGGCCAGAAGCTCGCCGGCATGATGATTGGCAAAGAGCTGACCGAGTCACACTATGAAAAGGTCGACGCCTCCGGCCATGAGATCGTCGCGGAGCTCGACCATGTGGACTATAACAAGGAGAGCAAGCACAGCGGCCTCGCTGATCTGTCGCTCCGCATCCACGCCGGAGAGATCGTCGGCGTCGCGGGTGTCGACGGCAACGGCCAGACCCAGCTGGCCCAGCTCATCACCGGCGTCATCGCCCCGGAGAGCGGCACGGTTCAGCTCAAGGGTGACCGCGTCGCCGTCTTCGACCCGAACGGCTTCATCGAGCACGGCGTCAGCCACGTCCCCGAGGACCGCAACCTGCAGGGCCTGATCGGCGATATGTCGATCGCGGAAAATCTTGTCCTCAAGGACACCGACGATCCGCGCTTCAGCCACGGTCATGGTTTGCGCCTGAACAAGCGCGCCATCCACGCCTACGCGCAGTCCATGATGGAAAAATATGATGTCCGCGCCACCTCTGACAGCCAGAGCGTGCGCGAGCTGTCCGGCGGCAACCAGCAGAAGGTCATCATCGCCCGCGAGCTCGAGAGCGGCCCGTCCGTCCTCGTCATGGCGCATCCTACGCGCGGCCTCGACATCGGCGCGACCAGCTTTGTCCACGACCAGATGATCGCCGCCCGCGCCCGCGGCGTCGGCATTCTGCTCATCAGCGCCGACTTTGACGAGATCCTCGAGATGTCCGACCGGATCGTCGTCTGCTTCGAAGGCCGCATCATGGGCGAATTCTCCGGCAGCAAGCCGCCGATCAACGAGATCAGCCTGGCCATGACCGGTAAGTGAGGGGGAGAGGTATGGGAAAAGTGAAAAAAGCGTTTGGCGCGTTCCTTGTGCCGCTGCTGTCCGTTCTGCTCGCGTTCCTGATCGGTGGTATCATCATGGCTGCCCTCGGCGCGAACCCGTTCCTTGCCGTGAAGTTCCTGTTCCAGGGCGCGTTCGGCTCCAAGGCCGGCATCGGTACCACGCTCACCAAGGCCACGCCCCTGATCTTCACGGCCCTCTGCGCCTGCTTCGCGTATAAGTGCGGCGTGTTCAACCTCGGCGGCGAGGGGCAGTTCCTGATGGGCTCCATCGCCGCGTTCCTGACCTGCTATTTCACCGGCCTGACCGGCTTTGCCGGCGTGCTGCTCGCGCTGCTGGCCGGCGCGGTGGCCGGCGGCTTCTGGGGCATGATTCCCGGCGTGCTGAAAATCGGCCGCGGGCAGAACGAGATGATCATCTCCATCATGCTCAACTATGTCGCCACGCTCTTCATGGGCGTCATCTACACCAGCTGGATCCGCGATGCCTCCGTCCCGCAGACACCCGCCATCGCCGATGAGGTGCATCTTCCGCGCATCATCACCGGGATGCGCTTCACTTGGGGCTTTGTGATCGCGGTCGCGGTCGGCCTGATCCTCTATTACGTCCTGTTCTGGACGAGCGCGGGCTTCCGCCTGCGCGCCGTCGGCTGCAACCTCACGGCCAGCCGCTTCAACGGCATTCCCGTCAAGCGCTTTATGCTCGCCAGCTTCATTGTCTCCGGCGCGATTGCCGGTCTCGGCGGCGGCGCGGAGCTGCTCGGTACGCAGTTCCGCCTCATCAACGGCTACGGCGCGGGCTACGGCTTCGACGGCGTGGCGATGGCCCTCATCGGCCAGCTGCACCCGATCGCGACGATGGTCGTCGCGCTGTTTTTCGCGGTGCTCCGCGTCGGCTCCACCACCATGCAGGCCGCTACCGGCGTGCCTACCAGCGTGTCCGACATCATTCAGGCGCTTGTCATCGTCTTCTCCGTCGCTGGCATGGCGCTGACCAAGCTCCCGGAATTCCAGGCGTGGCGCAGCCGCGTCTTCCACGGCAGAAAGGCGGGTGAAGCGTAATGGATTGGATCTCGAGCCTCCTTCTTGCAACGGTCCGTCTCGCCATCCCCGTGCTGCTCATCTCCCTGGCTGAGCTCTACGGCCAGCGCGCGGGCATGGTCAACATCGGCCTCGAGGGCCTCGCCTCCATCGGCGCGCTCGTCGGCTTCCTCGTCTGCTATGTCACGGGATCGAACTGGCTGGGCCTGCTCTGCGGCGCGCTTGCGGGCGTGATCGTCAACATGATCTACGCGTTCTCCACGGTCACGCTCTGCGCCGACCATACCGTCTACGGCATGGCCCTCAACATCTTCGCCCCGGCGCTCGCGTCCTTCATCTACCGCGTCTACTTCGGCACCGGGTCCGACCTCAAGCAGATCACCACCATGTCCTCCGTCGCCATCCCCGGCCTGAAGGACATCCCGGTGCTCGGGCCGCTGCTCTTCGACCAGAGCCCGATGGTCTATCTCACATTCCTGCTCGTCCTCTTCACGGCCATCTTCTTCGGCAAGACCCGCGCGGGCCTGAGCTATAAGGCCGTCGGCGAGCATCCGCAGGCCGCCGCCACGCTCGGCATCCCGGTCGTCGGCGTGAAGTACCTCGCCTGCGTGATCTGCGGCGCCCTGTCCGGCATCGGCGGCGCGTACCTCACCACCTGCTATTCCAGCACCTATACCGATGGTATCGTCGCCGGGCGCGGCTTCATCGCGCTGGCCGCCGTCATCTTCGGCCGCTGGAACGCGGGCGGCATCCTGCTGGCCTGCCTGTTCTTCGGCTTCTGCGACGCGCTCCAGATCCGCCTCCAGGTCTCCGGCATCGCCATCCCGTATCAGTTCTTCCAGATGATCCCCTACGTGGCGACGGTCGTCGTCCTCACGCTCATCGGCGCCCGCCAGGCCGGACCCAAGGCCAACGGCAAGCCCTACCGCCGTGAACAGCGGTAAACCGGTAATAACGCTTCGGCGTTGTTATAAACTTATGGCAGCACCGCATTGTGCGCTGCTGCAGAATCCTAATATTCTATGGAGGACAAAAAATGAAAAAGATCATTGCAATGCTTCTGGCGCTTGTCATGCTCCTGTCGCTGGCGGCGTGTGCCGGTACTGCGAAGACCGACACCGCGGCTCCTGCGGACGACACCAGCAAGACCGACACGACCGACACCGCCGCCGAACCGGCTGACACCACCGAGCCCGCCGACACGACCGATGAACCCGTTGTCACGGAAGAGCCCACCGCTGCCACCAAGGCTGAAGGCTCTGCCTATAAGGTCGCCATGATCTGCGACTCCAGCATCAACGACGGCGGCTGGGGCGCGGCCTGCTACAACGCCATGATCGCCGCGGCCGAAAAGATGGGCTGGGAGACCGAGGTCACCGACTCCATCTCGCAGGACGCCTACTATGATTCCATCGTCGCCTACTGCACCCTCGGCTACGACATGATTTACGCCCCCGGCAACCAGTACACCGACGCCGTCCTGCAGGCGGCTGAGGAATATCCCGACGTGGCCTTCGCCCTGCTGAACGGTGCGGAAGATACCCCCGCCAAGGCCGTCAACGGCAACGTCTCCTCCCTGCTCCCGAACGCGCAGCAGATCGGCTGGATCGCGGGCGCCCTCGCCGGCCTCATGACCGAGAGCGGCAAGCTCGGCTTCATCGGCGGCATGGAGCTCGACACCACCAAGGGCAAGATCGCGGGCTTTGAAGAGGCGGCCAAGTACGTCGCCGAGCAGGAAGGCAAGACCGTCGAGCTGCTCAACGTCCCCTATGCCAACTCCTTCTCCGACGCCCCGAAGGGCAAGGAATTTGCCACTGAGCTGATCGCCCAGGGCGCTGACGTCTTCTTCGGCGACGCTTCCGCCGTCGACTCCGGCGCGCGCGAGGCCATCGACGCGGCCAACGCCGCCGCGGGCGAAGTCAAGATCTACGACATCGGACAGCCTGCCGACATCCTCGGCCAGAACGAGTGCATCATCTGCTCTCAGGTCACCGACAACTCCGCCATGATCGTCGCCTCCATGCAGGCTGTCATCGACGGCACCTTCGGCGGCGCGACGCTCTACGGCACGCTGCAGAACAACACCCTCTCCGCCGGCGCGCTGAGCGATCTTGTTCCCGCCGACGTGCAGGAGAAGTACCTCGCCTACATCGACCAGATGATCGCGGGCACGTTTATGCAGTAATCTCTTGCGGAACGCCCAAAGCGCCCGGCGGACCCTGTGTCCGCCGGGCACTTTCCCGTTTTCGGGCATTCTCGCCGGGAAATGCGGCTGCCGACCGGGGAAAACTGTCGATTTCTCCGGTTGACTCTTTTCCGATGCGTGTTATAATGTGGACTGTCTGAAACAATATAAAATTGTAGCGCCAAGGTGTCCGCCGCAAGGCGGGTGAAAAGGGAATCCGGTGAGAATCCGGAGCGATGCAGTCACTGTGTACGGGAGCGGACCTGCAAAGGAAGCGCCGGACCGGCCAGATGGCCGGTGTGTGCGTCCTTACCACTGGGAAACCGGGAAGGGCAGAGCCGCGAAGAACGAAGTCAGGAGACCTGCCTTGGCGTGGAATCTCAGATCCGCTGTCCACGGGTCGGCCTTCCTGCAAGTTTGTATGGTCTTCCGCTTTGGAAGACGACATTCGATACGGCTAGGGAGAACGGCTGCGCCAGCGCAGCCGTTTTTATATTTTTCAGAACATTTTAGAAAAGAGGTAGACCTCACATGAAAAAGACCCTCGCGCTTGTGCTCGCAGCCGTGATGCTGCTGAGCCTCCTCTCCGCCTGCAAGAGCAGCGCGGACGAGACCCCCACCGTAGACCCCGCAGAAACCGAACAGACCACTACCCCCGAAGAGACCACGCCCGCCGAGGAGCAGACCTCGGAAGAGCCGCAGCCCTCTCAGGAAGAGCTGGATCAGGCAGCCGCCGACAATGTCGCCGCCCTGATCGACGCGATCTATGTCCAGTCCCGCACCGATGAGACCGACGCCCAGTGCGAAGCGGCCAAGGCCGCCTGGGACGCCCTGACCGATGCGCAGAAGGAGCTCGTCGAAGGCGACGAGGCCAGCCCCGATTACTTCGGCCTCGATACCGGCGACGCTTCGCTTGACGATGCGCGCAATCAGGATGAGATCGGCGAGAACGAGCTGCTCGTTGTCTCCTTCGGCACGTCCTACAATGACAGCCGTGTTGCCGACATCAAGGGCATCGAAGACGCCCTGCAGGCCGCGTATCCCGACTGGTCCGTCCGCCGCGCCTTCACCGCGCAGATCATCATCAACCACGTGCAGGCCCGTGACGGCGAGAAGATCGACAACATGACCCAGGCGCTCGACCGTGCAGTTGCCAATGGCGTCAAGAACCTCGTTGTCCAGCCGACACACCTGATGCATGGCGCAGAGTATGACGAGATGTGCGAAGCCATCGAGCAGTATAAGGACAAGTTTGAATCCGTCTCCATTGCCGAGCCGCTGCTTGGCGAAGTCGGCTCCGACGCTACCGTCATCAATGCCGACAAGGAAGCTGTTGCCAAGGCCATCACCGCTGCGGCTGTTGCCGATTCCGGCTTCGAGAGCCTTGATGCCGCCAAGGACGCCGGTACCGCGTTCGTGTTCATGGGTCACGGCACCGCACACGTTGCCAAGGTGACGTACAGCCAGATGCAGACCCAGATGCAGAACCTCGGCTATGAGAACGTCTTTATCGGCACCGTCGAGGGCGAGCCGGAAGAGACCGCCTGCGAGGCTGTCATCGAGGCCGTCAAGGCTGCGGGCTATACCAATGTCGTGCTGCGCCCGCTGATGGTCGTCGCCGGCGACCACGCCAACAACGATATGGCTGGTTCCGAGGAAGATTCCTGGAAGACCATGTTCGAAGCCGCTGGCTTCACCGTCGACTGCCAGATCCACGGCCTCGGCGAGATCGCCGATGTGCAGGCGCTCTATGTCGCCCACACCAAGGCTGCGATCGACTCGCTGAACGCCTAATTTGACTTAAACTGAGCTCCGGGGTGGGGAAGACCTGCCCCGGAGCCAAGCGCCATTCAGGAGGAACCATCATGAAAAAGACCATCGCCCTTGCGCTCGCTGCGCTGATGCTGCTCGTGCTGCTGACCGCCTGCTCGGCCAAGCCCGCAGAGACCGAACCTGCAGAGCTGGAACAGACCGTGCAGACCGAACAGCCCGCCGAACCCGAAACCGACGAGACTGCGGAGGATGCGGATGCGTCCGCCGAAGAAGAGACGCCCGCGGAACCGGAGCAGCCCGCCGAACCGGCCCTGCCCGACGGCGTCTATACTGCCGACTTCAACACCGACAGCTCCATGTTCCATGCCAATGAGGCCTGCGACGGCAAGGGCACGCTCACCGTCGAAAACGGCGAGATGACTATCCACGTCAGCCTTGCGGGCACCAGCATCCTCAACCTCTTCCCCGGCGTCAAGGAAGACGCGGAAAAGGAAGGGGCCGAGCTGCTCCAGCCCACCACCGACACCGTTACCTATTCCGACGGCCTCTCTGACGAGGTCTTCGGCTTCGACATCCCCGTTCCTACGCTGGACGAGGAATTTGACCTCGCGCTCATCGGCAAGAAGGGCACGTGGTACGACCACAAGGTCTCCGTCTCCAACCCCGTTCCCGTCGAGGAATCCGGCAAGACCGTCGACGATCTCGCCCTGGCCGACGGCACCTACACCGCCGAGCTGACCTTCGCAGGCGGCTCCGGCAAGGCTTATATCCAGTCTCCCTGCACGCTGACCGTCGCGGACGGCAAGGCCGTGGCTACCGTCGTCTGGAGCAGCAGCAAATATGACTACATGCTCGTGGACGGCGAACGCTATGACGTCCTCACGACCGAGCCCGGCTCCACATTTGAGATCCCCGTCGCGGCCTTTGACACCGAACTCACGGTCATCGGCGACACCACCGCGATGAGCACCCCGCATGAGATCGAGTACACGCTGAACTTCGATTCTGCGACGCTGACCGCTGCCGAATGAAGAAGCTCTTTATAGCGCTCCTCGCCGCGCTGCTGCTGGCCTTCGCGGCCTGCGCCGCGCCGCAGCAGGAGACCGCCGCGCCGGAACCGGCGCAGAGCGAGCCGGCAAGCGCGGTTTCGTGGGACGACCTGACGTTTGACCGGACGCTCCCGCTTCAATACGCCACGCAGTTTTCTGTTTCCTACGCGGGCGAGGACTATACGCGCCTCACGATCGGCGACGATCAAACATTTCTCGTCGTCGCCGGGGACGCGCCCGTGCCGGACGGCGTCCCCGCGGATGTGACCGTCCTGACCCGGCCCCTTTCGCACATCTATCTGGTCGCGACCGCTGCGATGGACTATTTCCGGCAGCTGGACGCCATTGACGCCATCGCCCTCAGCGGCCAGAAGGAGGCGGATTGGTATATCGACGAGGCCAAGGCCGCGATGCAGGCCGGGACGATGGTCTACGCGGGCAAATATTCCGCCCCGGACTATGAGACGATCCTCGCTGCGGGCTGCGACCTTGCCATCGAGAACACGATGATCTACCATACGCCCGAGGTCATCGAGCAGCTCGAGCGCATCGGCGTCCCCGTGCTCATCGAGCGCTCAAGCTACGAGCCGGAGCCGCTGGGCCGCATGGAGTGGCTGAAGCTCTATGCCGCCCTGCTCGGCAGAGAGGACGCGGCCTGCGCATATTATGATGACCTCATCGCCGCGCTCGCGCCCGTGCTCGACCAGGAGCCGACGGGCCAGACCGTCGCGTTCTTCTACATCACGACGTCCGGCGCAGTCAATGTCCGCAAATCCGGCGACTATATCGCCAAGGCCATCCGTATGGCGGGCGGCGAGTATGTCTCGTTCGACGAGAGCGGCGAGGAAAACGCCCTGTCCACAATGACCATCCAGATGGAGTCCTTTTACGACACCGCCCTGGACGCCGACGTCCTCATCTACAACAGCACCATCGACGGCGGGATTACCTCCATCGATGAGCTGCTCGCCAAAAGTCCGCTGTTTGCGGATTTTAAAGCCGTCCAGACCGGCAATGTCTGGTGTATCACGAAAAACTTCTATCAGGAATCGCTCGCCCTCGGCGACATGATCCTCGACGTCCACGCCGTTTTGAACAACCCGGACGCCGCCGATCTCCGGTTCCTAAAAAAATTATCATAACAGGAGGAGCAGCATGGAACATACCCGCAAACTTCACACATGGGGCGGTTTCCTGCTGCTCCTCGTCCTGCTTGTTGCCTTTTTGATCTGGAATCTTCTCGCGGGCAGCGTCCGGCTCCCCGCGTCTGAAATATGGGCGGTTCTCCACGGCGGCGGCGACCTCACGCAGCGCCGCATCCTGCTGAATATCCGCCTGCCCCGCTTGCTTGCGGCGATGATTCTCGGCGGCGCCCTCTCCGTCTCGGGCTTCCTGCTGCAGACGTTTTTCCACAATCCAATCGCCGGGCCCTTCGTCCTCGGCATCTCGTCCGGGGCCAAGTTCACGGTCGCGGTCACGATGATCCTGCTGCTCAGCCGGGGCGTCACGTCGTCCTCCGCCGCGCTGATCGCAGCGGCCTTTGTCGGCGCGATGCTCTCAATGGGCTTTGTCCTGCTCATCTCGCGGCGCGTCCGCCGGATGAGCCTGCTCGTCGTCTGCGGCGTGATGATCGGCTATATCTGCTCCGCGCTGACGGACTTTCTCGTCACGTTTGCCGACGACAGCAACATTGTCAACCTGCACAACTGGTCCCTCGGCTCCTTCTCCGGCATGAGCTGGGACAATGTCCGCACGATGGCCGTGGTCTGCGGCAGGGTCCTGATCCTGACGTTCCTGCTCTCCAAGCCCCTCCGGGCCTATCAGCTGGGCGAGGTCTACGCGCAGAATCTCGGCGTGCCGCTGCGCGCGTTCCGCGCGGCGCTGATCTTACTTTCCAGTGTGCTCTCCGCCTGCGTCACGGCCTTTGCCGGCCCGATCTCCTTCGTCGGCATCGCCGTGCCGCACCTGATGAAGTCCCTTTTTAAGTCCGCAGAGCCGCTTTTGATGATCCCAGCCTGTTTCCTCGGCGGCGGCGCGTTCTGCCTGTTCTGCGACCTCATCGCGCGCACGGCCTTCGCGCCCACCGAGGTCAGCATCAGCTCCGTCACAGCGGTCTTCGGCGCGCCGGTCGTCATCTATATGATGCTCCACAGAAAGGGGGCGCAGTGATGGATTATCTGCAAACCGATGCCCTGTCCGTCGGCTACAACGGCAAGACGCTCATCTCCAAGGTCGCCCTCTCGGTACAGCGCGGCAGGATCGTCACGCTCATCGGCCCGAACGGCTCCGGCAAGTCGACCATCCTCAAGACCATCATCGGCCAGCTCCCGTCCATTTCCGGCTCAGTCTTCCTCGACGGCGCGGACATGCGCAGCCGCAGCCGGGGCGACGTCGCCCGCCGCATGGCCATCCTGATGACGGCCCGCATGGACCCCGAGCTCATGACCTGCCGCGACGTCGTCAGCACCGGCCGCTATCCCTACACCGGCCATCTCGGCGTCCTCCGCCCGGAGGACAAGGCCATCGTCGAGCAGAGCCTCCGCGAGACCGACGCGCTCGACTTTGCCGACCGGCCTTTCCAGTCCATCAGCGACGGCCAGCGGCAGCGCGTCCTGCTTGCCCGGGCCCTCTGCCAGCAGCCGGAGCTCATCATCCTCGACGAGCCGACGAGTTTTCTCGACATCCGCTATAAGCTGGAGCTGCTGACCATCCTCAAGCGCATGGTGCGCGAGGAGCACCTCGCCGTCCTCATGTCCCTGCACGAGCTGGATCTTGCCGCCCGCGTCTCCGATACCGTCGTCTGCGTCGCGGGCGACCGGATCGACCGCGTCGGCCCGCCCTCGGAAATTTTCACGCCCGACTATATCGCGGCGCTCTATCGCATGGAGCCGGGAAAATACGATCCCTGCTTCGACTCCTTGGAATTTGTCCCCGGAGGTGCCAGATGAGCGAACAAACCGGAACCTTCTATGCCGTCTCCGTCGGGCCCGGCGACCCGGAGCTGCTGACGCTCCAGGCCGTCCGCGTTCTGGAGAACACGCCCGTCATCGCCGCGCCGCAGACGGCGTCCGGTCAGATGCTCGCGCTCGACATCGCGCGCGGCGCGGTCGATTTGACCGGAAAATCCGTTCTGCCGCTCCGATTCACGATGTCGCATGACGCTGCCGTCCGGGCGGAAAGCTACCGCGCGGCGGCGTCCGCCGTCGAGGCCGAGCTGCGGCAGGGAAGAGACATTGCGATGGTCAACCTCGGTGACGTCGCCCTCTTCGCTACGGCGTATTACATCTTCGCGGAGATCGAGCGGGACGGGTTTCCGGCCAGAATGCTCCCAGGCGTGACGAGCGTCGCCGCCGTGGCGGCCCGCCTCGGGCAGAGCCTGACCGAGATGGAGCAGCCGCTCCACATCCTTCCGGCGAGCTGCGATCTGGATGCGGCGCTGGCCCTCCCGGGCACGAAGGTGCTGATGAAATCCGGCTCCGCCATCCACGAGACCGTTGCAGCGCTGGGGCGCGCGGGTCTGTTGAAGCGGGCCTCGATGGTCGCCGACTGCGGCCTGCCCAGCGAGCGGGTCTTCCGCGATCTGCGGGAGATCCCGGAAAATGTCAGCTATTTTGCCACCATTCTTGTCCGATCGGAGTGAGCCTATGCAGCAAAATCTTCCGCGTCTGATCCTCGCCGGGACGAACAGCGGCTGCGGCAAGACGACCGTGACCTGTGCCGTTTTGCAGGCGCTCGTGAACCGCGGCCTTTCAGTCGCCGCCGCGAAATGCGGCCCCGATTATATTGACCCGATGTTCCATAGCCGCATCATCGGGGCCAAAAGTTCGAATCTCGATCCGTTTTTCTTCGACGAAAATACGCTTCGCTTCCTCCTCGCGCAGAATGCCTCCGGCTGTGATGTCACGGTCATTGAGGGCGTCATGGGATATTACGACGGCCTCGGCCTGACCAGTACGCGCGCCAGCACCTACGAACTCGCGCAGAAGACGGTCTCGCCCGTGGTCCTCGTTGTGAACGCGCGCGGCGCGGCACTCTCGGTGCTGGCGTCGGTACGCGGCTTTCTGGACTTTCTGCCGGACGACCGCATCTGCGGCGTCATCCTCAACGGCTGCACCGCGATGACCTACGCGCCGCTCGCGCGTGTGCTGGAAGACCGCCTTGGCGTCAAGGCGTGCGGCTTTCTGCCGAATCTGCCGGACTGCGCGCTGAAAAGCCGCCATCTCGGCCTTGTGACTGCGGCGGAGGTCGCAGATCTGCGCGAAAAAATGCAGCGCCTCGCCGCTGAGGCCGAGCAGACGATCGATCTGGACGCGCTGCTGACCATCGCGCGCGAAGCGCCAGCGCTGGACGTTGTGCCGCCGACGCTTCCGTCACCCGGCGCACCGGTGCGCATCGGTGTTGCGCGGGACAATGCGTTCTGCTTTTACTATGAAGACAGCCTCGGCCTGCTCCGGACGGTCGGCGCGGAGCTCGTGCCGTTTTCTCCGCTCTCTGACAGCGCCTTGCCCGCCGGACTCGACGGCCTCTATCTCGGCGGCGGCTATCCGGAGCTCTATGCCGCGCAGCTGAGCGAAAATCGCTCCATGTACAGCAGCGTCCGCGCCGCGCTGGAGGCGGGGCTGCCCTGCATTGCCGAATGCGGCGGCTTTATGTACCTGACAGAGGCTATCGGGGAGCATCCGATGGTGGGCTTTCTGCCGGGGCGCTGCTTCGACGCCGGGAAGCTCGCACGCTTTGGCTACGTCACGCTGACGGCCGAGCGGGACAACCTGCTCTGCCGCGCGGGCGGATCCATCCCTGCACACGAATTCCACCACTGGGATGCGGAGCAGACCGGAGACGCCTTCACGGCGGCGAAGCCCTTCGGCCGCAACTGGCCGTGCGTCTTCGCCACGGACACCCTCTACGCGGGCTATCCGCATTTCCATTTTTACGCGAATCCATCCTTTGCCGTCCGCTTTCTGGACGCGTGCCGAAAGGGGAAACACCATGCTGGAACAGATCAGACCGATGGACATTGAGCGCCGCAGCTTCGAGATCATCACCGAGCTGCTGGGAGACCGTAAGCTCGACCCTGAAAACGAGCTCGTCATCAAGCGCGCCATCCACACGACTGCCGACTTTGACTATGCCGACAATCTCGTCTTCTCCGACCACGCGGTCACGAAGGGGATCGAGGCGCTGCGCGCCGGCTGCGACATCGTCACCGATACGCAGATGGCGAAGGCCGGCATCAACAAGACCATTCTGGCCTCCCTCGGCGGGGAAGTCCACTGCTTCATGTCCGATCCGGACGTAGCCGCGGAGGCAAAAGCGCGCGGCGTCACCCGCGCCATCGTCTCGATGGAGCGGGCCGCGCAGCTGCCGAAGCCCTGCATCTTTGCCATCGGCAACGCGCCGACGGCCCTTGTCTCGCTCGAGGCCCTGATGGAAGCGGACAAGCTGCACCCGGCGCTCATCATCGGTGTGCCGGTCGGCTTCGTCAACGTCATTGAGAGCAAGGAGCTCGTCATCGCGAACTGCTGCGCGCCCTATATCGTCGCGCGCGGGCGCAAGGGCGGCAGCAATGTCGCCGCCGCGATCTGCAACGCGATGCTCTACCAGATCCGGCGCTGAGATGGAAGAATATGTAATCAAGGACGGAAAACGACTCCGTCTCGGCTATACGACCGGCTCCTGCGCCGCTGCCGCCGCGAAAGCGGCGGCCTGGATGCTCCTGACCGGCCACGAAAAACGAACCATCGATCTGCTCACGCCCAAGGGCGTCGCCCTGACGCTGGACGTGCTTGAGATCACGAGAACCTCCGATACCGTCTCCTGCGCCATCCGCAAGGACAGCGGCGACGATCCGGACGTCACGCACGATACCCTCATGTTTGCAGCCGTCCAACGCACGGAAACACCCGGCGTCACGATCGACGGCGGCGCGGGCGTGGGCCGCGTGACGAAGCGCGGGCTCGACCAGCCGGTCGGCGCTGCGGCCATCAACTCCGTCCCGCGCCGCATGATCCGCGAAAACGTCGAAGAGGTCATGCGCTTCTGCGATTATCGCGGCGGTCTGGCCGTCATGATCTCCGTGCCGGAGGGCGAGGCGCTCGCAAAAAAGACCTTCAACCCCCGCCTCGGCATTGTCGGCGGCATTTCCATCCTCGGTACGACCGGCATCGTCGAGCCGATGAGCGAGCAGGCCCTCGTCGACACCATCCATGTCGAGCTGCGGCAGCGTCGGGCGAACGGCGCGGACTATGTCCTGCTCACGCCGGGCAACTATGGCGCGGATTTCATCCGCGCGTCCATCGGCCTCGACCCGCGCACCGCCGTTTTGACCAGCAATTTCATCGGCGACGCGCTGGAGCATTGCCGTACGCTCGGCTTCTGCGGTGCGCTGCTCGTCGGGCACATCGGCAAGCTCGTGAAGCTCGCGGGCGGCATGTGGAACACACACTCGAAGTGCGGCGACTGCCGCATGGAGCTCATCGCGGCGCATGCCGCCGCCCTCGGCCTCCCGCCCGCGCGCGTGGAGGAGGTGCTGGACTGCGCGACGTGTGACGATGCGCTCCGCATCCTGAAAGAAGAACAGTTATATGATGCGGTGCTGGCCCGCCTCGCGGAGCGCATCGAGTTTCATCTTGCGCACAAGTGCGGCGAGATGGCCGCCGGCGCGATCGTATTTTCCAAAGAATATGGCCTCCTGTGCCGGACCAGCCGCGCGCAGGAGCTGCTGGGAACCATTATGGAGGGATAACTATGGTACATTTTGTCGGCGCCGGGAGCGGCGCACCGGACCTCATCACCGTGCGCGGCGCGCGGCTGCTCGGCGAGGCGGACATCGTCATCTATGCCGGGTCGCTCGTCAATCCAGCGCTGCTGGACGCTACGAAGCCGGGCTGTGAGATCCACGACAGCGCGAAAATGACGCTGGAGGAGGTCATTGCCGTCATCCGTCAGGCCGAGGCCGAGGGCAAGACCACTGTCCGTCTCCATACCGGCGACTCGAGCATCTATGGCGCTGTGCGGGAGCAGTTTGACGCGCTGGAAAAGCTGGGCATCGACTATGATGTCTGCCCCGGCGTCAGCGCCTTCTGCGGGGCCGCCGCGGCGCTCCGCGCGGAATATACGCTCCCGAACGTCAGCCAAACGGTCATCATCACGCGCGCACCCGGCCGCACACCCGTTCCCACCCGCGAGTCCATCCGCGCCCTCGCGGCCCACCACGCCACCATGGTCCTCTTCCTCAGTACGTCGCTGACAAAGCAGCTTCAGGCCGACCTGCTCGCGGGCGGCTACGAGGCGGAAACACCGGCCGCCGTCGTTTACAAGGCGACGTGGCCAGAGGAGAAGATCTTCCGCTGCACCGTCGGCACGCTGCACGATACTGTCACGGCCAACGGCCTGACGAAGACGTCGCTGATCGTGGTCGGCGGCTGCCTCGGAGGCGACTATCTCCGTTCGCTGCTCTACGACCCCTCGTTCACGACCGAATTCCGCGAGGCCACAAAATGAACATTGCGATTTTCGCTTACAGCCGTACTGGATGCAAAACGGCGCGGCGTATCTGTATGGCGCTGCCGGAGGCGGAAACGCTTTGTTATGCGGTGCCGCGGCTGGCGGAGCCGGGATTTCTGCCGCTTGAAAAAGCGGTCTATGGCGCGGCGTTTTCGGAAATGGACGCGCTGATCTTTGTCGGTGCGGCTGGGATCGCGGTGCGGGAGATCGCGCCGTATGTCCGCGACAAACGGACGGATCCGGCAGTGCTCAGCCTCGACGAGCGGGCGAATTTCGTCATTCCGCTGCTCTCCGGGCACATCGGCGGGGCCAATGCGCTCGCCCGCAGGCTTGCCGCAGCGCTCGGCGCGACCGCCGTCGTCACCACGGCGACGGACGTGAACGGCAAATTTTCTGTCGACACCTGGGCGGCGGAGCACGGCTGCGCAATCTCCGATATGGGGGGCGCCAAACAGATTTCAGCGGAAATTTTAGAGCATTCTGTTCCGGTTTGCAGCGATTTTCCGATTCAAGGTCCGCTGCCGGACGGGCTGGTTTTGGGCGAGTCCGGCGAGCTCGGCATCTATGTCGGTTATCGGTGTTCTGCACCGTTTATGCACACGCTGCGCCTTGTGCCGCGCGTGCTGCGCGTTGGAGTCGGCTGCCGGAAGGGCATCTCGAGGGAAGCCGTCGAGGCAGCTATTCAAACGGCGTTTGCGAGCCATGACTTAGATTTGAATGCGGTGAAGGGCGTCTATTCCATCGACTTAAAGCGGCAGGAGGCGGGGCTGCTCGCCGCCTGCGAAGAGCATGGCTGGTCCGCGACATTCTATACAGCGGAAGAATTGCGGGCTGTGACGGGGGAGTTCACCGAATCTCCCTTCGTGCAGGGGGTGACAGGCATCGGCAACGTCTGCGAACGGGCGGCGATGCTGGGTGCGGAGCGGCTTCTGGTTCGGAAGTGTGCGGGAAACGGCGTGACCATTGCGGTCTCGGCGGAAACATGGGAGGTAGACTTTGGGTAAGGTATTTATCGTGGGCATCGGCCCCGGAAATGAGGAAAACAGGACTATTCGTGCCGACCGGGCGCTGGAAGCGTGTGATGTGATCGCCGGTTACCCGGTCTATGTCGATCTGGTGAAGGACCGCTATCCCGGCAAGGAGCTGGTCTCCACGCCGATGACGCAGGAGGCCAGGCGCTGCCAGATGGCGCTCGACCTCGCGAAGAGCGGGAAAACCGTGGCGCTCGTCTGCTCCGGCGACAGCGGAATCTACGGCATGGCCGCGCTGGTCTATGAGCTGCGCGGCGAGAACAGCGAGCCGGAGGTCGAGGTCGTCCCCGGGCTGACCGCCGCGTGCAGCGGCGGCGCGGTGCTCGGCGCGCCGCTGACGCATGATTTCGCGGTCATCAGTCTGTCCGACCGGCTGACGCCCTGGGAGACCATTGAAAACCGGCTGCGCTGCGCGGCGGAGGGCAACTTTGCCATTGCGATCTACAACCCGGCGAGCCACGGCCGCCCTGACCACTTAAAGCGCGCGTGTGACATTTTACTGCGTGTCCTGCCGGAGGAGCGGCTCTGCGGCATTGTCCGCAACATCGGACGTGAGGGGCAGAGCAGCCGCATTCTGACGCTCGGCGAACTGCAAGCGGCGGATGTCGATATGTTCTGCACCGTGTTTGTTGGAAATTCGTCCACAAAGGTCGTAAACGGCGCGCTCATCACGCCGAGAGGATACCGGAATGTATAAAATTTGCGTGTTCGGCGGCACGACCGAGGGCCGCGAACTGGTGGAATTTCTGAATGCGCAGCCGTGCGAGGTCACGGCCTGTGTGGCCACGGAATATGGACAGGCGCTGCTGCCCGAGGCAGAGCGGCTGACCGTTTCGGTCCGCCGGCTGCCGGCCGATGAGATCAAGGCGCTCTTGACGGACAGACAGTTTGACCTCGTGATCGACGCGACGCACCCCTACGCGGCGTCGATCACGAAGAGCATCGCCCGCGCGTGCGCCGAGACCGGTGTGGAGCGCTGGCGGCTGCTGCGCGGCGCGTCGGATGCGCCGGAGGATGCCGTTTTTGTCGAAAGCACCGAAAAAGCGATCGAATTTTTGGATCAAACAGAGGGGAACATCCTGCTCACCACCGGGAGCAAGGAATTGAAAGCATACAGTCAGATCAAGGACTTTGCAGAGCGCGTCTATGCGCGCGTGCTGCCGCTGGAGGACTCGCTCGTGCTTTGCCGTGAGGCGGGCGTCAAGGCGGCGCATATTCTGGCAATGCAGGGGCCATTCTCGGAGGAGATGAACACGGCGATGCTGCGCGCCATCGGCGCAAAATGGCTGGTGACGAAGGACGGCGGGGCCGCGGGCGGCTTCGCGGAAAAGGCGGCAGCCGCCGCGAAGACCGGCGTGCGCCTTCTGGTCATCGGACGGCCCGCAGAGGCGGACGGGATCGGACTTTCAGAGACGGTCGCGAGACTCTGTGCGCGGTTTTCGTTTGGGCGCGTGCCGCATGTTTGCGTTGTGGGCATTGGGCCCGGCAGCGAGGCGGCGCAGACGGGCGAGGTCCGTGCAGCGATCGAGCATACGGACTGCCTGATCGGCGCGGAACGGATGCTGGAGGTAGCGGCCCGGCCCGGTCAGCTGCGCGTCGCGGCCATCGCGCCGGACGCGATCGCGGCGGCCATTGCGGCGCACCCGGAATGTTCGAATTTTACGGTCCTGATGTCCGGGGATACGGGATTTTTCAGCGGCACGAAGAAACTACTCCCGCTGCTGCCGAATTGTCATGTCCGCGTGTTGCCGGGGTTGAGCTCGATGAGCTATCTCTGCGCGCGGCTCGGGAAGCGCTATGAGGAGGCCGTGCCGGTCAGCCTGCATGGGCGGGAACACGACATCGCGGCCGATGTGCGCGCACAGGAAACGGTCTTCGCGCTCGTCGGCGGCGAGGGCGGCATGGCGAAGCTCTGCGCGCGGCTCGTGGATGCGGGCCTTGGCGCGGTGCGCGTCAGCGTCGGTGAGCGGCTGAGCTACCCGGACGAGAAGATCACCTGCGGGACGGCGGCAGAGCTGGCATCGCGGGAATTTGACAAGCTCAGCGTGGCGCTGATCGAAAATCCGGCCCCGGATGCGGTCGTGACGCACGGGCTGCCCGACGAGGTATTTTTGCGGGAGATGGATCCGGCGCACGTTGTGCCGATGACAAAAAGCGAGGTGCGCGCCGTCTGCCTTTCCAAGCTGGCGCTGACGGAGCGCGCGGTCTGCTGGGATGTCGGCGCGGGCACTGGTTCGGTCTCCATTGAGATGGCTTTGCAGGCGAAGCGCGGACGCGTGTACGCCGTGGAACGACAGGAAGATGCGCTGGCGCTGCTGGCGCGCAACAAGGCGGCGTTTTCCGCCGGGAATCTGGAGATTGTCTCCGGGACGGCCCCGGCGGCGTGCGAGGCGCTCCCGGCGCCGACGCATGTGTTCCTCGGCGGGACCGCGGGAAATTTGAACGGGATATTGGACGCCGCGCTGCGGAAGAATCCGCACGTCCGCATCGTGGCGACGGCGGTGACGCTGGAGTCTGTGGGGGCGCTGGCGGCGCGCATGGCGGACTTTGAAAAGGCGGAATGCGTCAGCCTGCAGGCGGCCCGTGCGCGGACGGCCGGAAGCTATCACCTGATGCAGGGACAGAACCCTGTGTATATTTTCACAATGCAAAACAGGAGAGAACAGGCATGAAATGGTCCCTATTCGCACTTTGCATCGGATTTTGCATCGATCTGCTGATCGGTGATCCGCACGGCCTGCCGCATCCGGTGGCCGCGATCGGACATCTCATCTCACTGCTGGAACGGCTGTTCCGCCGCCTTTTTCCGAAGACGCCCGGCGGCGAGCGGGCCGCCGGAGCCTGTATCTGGATCCTGACGGCACTGATCGCTGCGGCCCTTCCGGCGCTGCTCCTCTGGGGCTGCGCGCGCGTGAGCGTCTGGCTGCGGCTGGCGGTGGAGAGCGTGATGTGCGGACAGATCCTCGCGGCGAAGTCGCTGCGGGACGAGAGCATGAAGGTCTATGCGGCGCTGAAGCATGGGAGTCTGGACGAGGCCAGACAGGCCGTGTCCATGATCGTCGGACGCGACGTGGCGCGGCTGGATGCGCGCGGCGTGATGCGCGCGGCGGTGGAGACCGTGGCGGAGAACACGTCGGACGGCGTGATCGCGCCAATGCTGTTTCTGGCGATCGGCGGCGCGCCGCTCGGCTTTTTCTACAAGGCCGTGAACACGATGGATTCGATGCTTGGCTATGTGGAGCCGCCGTACAAGGACATCGGACTTGTGCCCGCGCGGATGGACGATGTGTTCAATTTTATCCCCGCGCGGCTGTCGGCGCTGCTGATGCTGGCGGCAGGGGCGCTGCTGCAGCTGGATGTGAAAAACGGCTGGAAGATCTTCCGCCGGGATCGCTGCAAGCATGCGAGCCCGAACTCGGCGCAGACGGAATCGGTCTGCGCGGGACTGCTGGGGCTGCGGCTGGCGGGCGATGCGTGGTACCACGGGGTGCTGCACAAGAAGGACTATATCGGCGACGCGAAGCGGGAGGTCGAACTGGAGGACATCCCGCGCGCGGGGCGGCTGATGTATCTGACGGCGGTTCTGGCGCTCGTGGTGTTCGGCGCGGGGAAAACGCTGTTGATCGTTCTGTGAATTTTGAGGAAATGCGATGCTTTATGGAGTCAAAAACCCGCATGGCGGGGACCGATACGGCGATGGGATCGCGCTCGACTTTTCGGCGAACGTGAGTCCGCTCGGCACGCCGAAGTGTGTGACCGAGGCGATCGAACGGGGCCTGCCTGAGCTCTACCGCTATCCCGATCCCTACTGCCGGGCACTTGTGCAGGCGATCGCGCGCTATGAAGGGGTGCCGGGAGAATTCATTCTCTGCGGGAACGGCGCGTCTGAGCTCATCTACGCCTATTGCGAGGCCGTGCGGCCAGGGCGCGCGATGGAGCTCGCGCCGACATTTTCGGAGTATTCGCTGGCTTTGCAGCGGAGGGGCTGCGGGGTCGTGCGCTTTGCGCTCAGTCAGGAGGAAAAGTTTGACTTGCAGGAGCGCTTTCTGGCGCGTCTTGCGCGCGAAAAGATCGATGCGCTGTTCCTCTGCAATCCGAATAACCCGACGGGACGGCTGATCGCGGGCGGGCTGCTGGAAAAGATCCTGCGTGTCTGCCGAGAGAACAACATTGCACTGTTTGTCGACGAGTGCTTTTTGAGCCTGTCGGACGGCGGCACCGATCTGACGCCGTTTTTGCGGGAGTTTCCGCAGCTTTTTGTTCTCAAGGCCTTTACGAAGAGCTTTGGTATGGCGGGGCTGCGGCTGGGGTACGGCTTGAGCACGGATGGGGCCTTGCTGCGGAAGATGTCGGCGGCGGTGCCGCCGTGGAATGTCTCGGCGCTTGCACAGGCGGCGGGCGTCGCCGCGCTGGGCGATGCGGAATTTTTGGAGAGGAACCGCGCGGTCATCCGCGCGGAGCGCCCGCGGCTCGAAGAACGGCTGCGGGAGCTTGGCTTCTGGGTGTGTCCGTCGCAGGCGAATTACATTCTGTTTCGCGGTGAGGCGGGCTTGGCGGATCGGCTGCGCGAGCGCGGTGCTGCGATCCGCGACTGTGCGAATTTTGAGGGCCTGGGGCCGGGATGGTATCGCGCGGCTGTGCGGCTGCGGGAAGAAAATGATGCGCTGCTGGATGCGATGCGGCGGGCGAGGGAGGATGGAAGATGGCGCTGAATCTGATGCTGCAGGGAACGATGTCGAACGCGGGGAAGAGCCTGCTCGCCGCGGCGCTCTGCCGCATTTTCCGGCAGGACGGTTATCGCGTGGCCCCGTTCAAGAGCCAGAACATGGCGCTGAACTCCTTCATCACGGCCGAAGGCGGCGAGATGGGCCGGGCCCAGGTGGTGCAGGCAGAGGCGGCGGGGATCGCGCCGGATGTGCGGATGAACCCGATTTTGCTGAAGCCGACGACGGACTCTGGCAGCCAGGTGATCGTGAACGGACAGGTCGTAGGCAACATGCGCGCGACGGAATATTACCGGCGGAAACGGGAATTTCTGCCTGCGGTGACGGCGGCATATGAGAGTCTTGCGGCGGAATATGACGTGATCGTCATCGAGGGCGCGGGCAGCCCGGCAGAGATCAACCTGAAACAGGACGATTTTGTGAACATGGGGCTGGCCAAGCTGGTCGATGCGCCGGTGCTGCTGATCGGGGACATCGACCGGGGCGGCGTGTTCGCGCAGCTCTACGGGACGATCGCGCTGCTGGAGCCGGACGAGCGTACGCGCGTCAAGGGGACAATCGTGAACAAGTTCCGCGGTGACCGGGCCATTCTGGAGCCGGGACTGCGGCAGCTCGAGGCGCTCTGCGGCGTGCCGGTGGCGGGTGTGGTGCCGTACACGACGGCGGACATCGACGATGAGGACAGCCTGACGGAGCGGTTTTCGCGCGATACGGCGCGGAAGCTGGTCGACATCGCGGTCATCCGGCTACCGAAGATCTCGAATTTCACCGATTTTTCGCCGTTTGAGCGATATGAAAATGTGTCGCTGCGGTATGTCGACCATGTGGGCGCGCTCGGCACGCCGGATATGATTCTCCTGCCGGGGACGAAGAGCACGATCGCCGATCTCCGCTGGCTGCGTGAGCGGGGACTGGAAGCCGCGATCCTGAAGGAGGCGGCAGGCGGGACGCTGGTATTCGGCGTGTGCGGCGGATACCAGATGCTGGGCCGGTCCGTTTCGGACCCGGAGGGTGTCGAGGCCGCGGGGCTGACGGAACTGCGGGGCATGGGACTGCTCGAGATGGAGACCGTGTTCCACGGGGAGAAGGTGCAGCGGCAGACGGCGGGGATGTTTTCCGGTGTGGAAGGGATGCTCGCGGGGCTGAACGAACTGCGCTATGAAGGGTATGAGATCCACATGGGCCGCAGCGAGGCACAGATGCCCGCGCTGGCCGGGAACGGGAACGTCTACGGCAGCTATGTGCATGGGATATTTGACGCGCCGGGCATCGCGGATGAGATTCTGAAGGCGATCTGCGCGCGGCGCGGCGTGGCGTTTTCGGCGCTCGGGACCTTCGACCGGGCGGCATATCGGGAGCGGCAGTATGATCTGCTGGCGGACGCGGTGCGCGCGGGATTGGATATGGAATTCGTTTATCGGGTGTTGAGAAAAGAGATTTAGTTTTTTCAAAAGCGGGCGACCAATGGTCGCCCCTACGAATTCTATTTCAGCGCGGTGGCAAATCGAAAAATAACAATCCCTCCGTCACGGCTTCGCCGTGCCACCTCCCTTTACACAAGGGAGGCTACCCGCTGCGGCGGTGACGGGCCGATGAGTACCCGCGAGGGGCAGGCCGCATCTGTAACGCTCCTTCGTCGCGAACAGCTGCGCTCGGCATCGGCCCCTACAGGGTGCGGTGCAAAACTGTCAAACGGGCGGACAGAGGCGTCTGCCCCTACAGACACGAGCGAAGTGCGGCGGAAGATCAGGCCCCTCTTGGGAGAGGGGCTTCGTTTTGCGAAAAGTGGCTTGACAATCGTCTGAAATCGGACTATAATGCCTCTCGTTGGTCTGAAATCGGACGATCGGAGGGCGCGTATGGAACGGGATGCAAAGCGGATGCTGCTGGAATACAACAAGGAGACGAAGCGGCTCGACGACCTCTATCGGTGCGCGGTGAAGCAGTGCGGCATTTCGGAGTGCGCGTTCTGGATCCTATACACGCTGCGGGCAGAGGAACGGCAGTTCACGCAGGCGGAGATCTGCGAGTTTTTGATCGAGCCGAAGCAGACGGTCCACTCCGCGCTGAAAAAACTGGAGGCCGAGGGTTATCTCGCGCGGACGAGCAGCGCGGATCTGCGGAGCAAGCATGTGGCGCTGACCGAAAAGGGCGAACAGTTCGCCAGAACGTGGATCGATCGCGTGCCCGAGGCGGAGACCGCGGCGCTGGGTGCAATGCCGGAGGAGGAATGTGCGGCGTTTGTCCGGGGCTGCATTTGTTCTGCCGGCTGCTGGAGGAAGGGTTCCGCGAGAACGGCGCAATTTAAGGGGTAGGGCGTATCTGAAAAAGGAGGGAATGCCGCGGAACGCGGCCAAAGATAGAGATGAAAAAGGCGCAAATTCAACTTTCTGACCATTTTACGTATCGAAAGCTGCTGCGCTTCGTGCTGCCGTCGATCGTGATGATGGTCTTCACGTCGATCTACGGCGTGGTAGACGGCCTGTTCGTGTCGAACTTCGCCGGGAAGACGCCATTCGCGGCCATCAACCTCGTGATGCCGTTTATCATGGTGCTGGGCGGCATCGGCTTCATGATCGGCACGGGCGGCACGAAAGTCCTCGGCGAGGGCGAGCCGGAGAAGGCAAAGCGGTATTTTACCATATGGCTTTAAAAGGAGCGATCTATCATCGGCCGGAGTACAAACCAAGCACCCCATCTCAAAACCAAACCGGCGGCACGAACCACGGCTCGACCGGTCTGCGCGACGAATACGACAACCCGGAAGATCTCTACGAGGATATCCGAACTTACGAAGTAACGGAGGAAGATGTCGTATGATGCCAATTACAGAAGAAGTCCGTGTGTTTTTGACGGCAAATGCAGCTGCGCAGATACAGCGAGATGATGAGTATCTCGATCCCGCTGATGGATTGCTGCACTGCAAGACCTGTCATGGCTTGCGGCAAACGGTCATTCCTGCTCCCGGCGGAACAGGTTTTCTCCGACCACGCTGCCTGTGCCCTTGTCAGAGTGCTGCGGAAAAACAGCGCAAAGCGGCAGAAGAAAAACGGGAGCGTCTGGAACGCATTCAGCGTCGGAAAGCACATGGGTTACAGGATCGCCGCCTCTACGATTGCACGTTTGCCAACGATAACGGAAAAACGCCAGGGCTGACTGCCAAAGCCAAACGATATGTGGAACGTTGGGAGGATGCGGCCCGGAAAAATATTGGTCTGCTCCTGTTTGGCGATGTGGGAACGGGAAAATCTTTTCTCGCCGGGTGCATTGCAAACGCGCTGCTGGAGCAGGACGTGCCGGTTCTGATGACAAACTTCCCAACAATTCTGAATCGCATGACAGGGCTGTTCGGTTCTGAGCGTGCTGACTTTCTTGCCAGTCTGAATGCCTATGATCTTCTGATTTTGGATGATCTTGGTGCAGAGCGAGGAACAGAATATGCATTAGAACAAGTCTTCGCCGTGATCGATGCCAGATACCGAAGCCGCAAGCCGTTGGTCGTCACAACAAATCTGACGCTGGATGCGCTCAAGCACCCAGACGATCTTGCGCATGCCCGCATCTATGACAGGATCTTGGAAATCTGCGCTCCGATTCTGTTTGGCGGCGAAAATCTGCGCGTGGAAAAAGCGAATGAAACGAAAACCGCCGCGAGAAATCTCCTGCTGCCGGACAATGCCGCATGAATCGCTGCCGTAGCGACTATTGTAGCGACTACAAAAGGCAAAAAATCAAATTTCGAACCGGCATAGCGACTAATGTAGCGACTACGGAATTCAAAGTGCAAAAAAGCTAGATGATATGCGGTGTACGAAACGGTGACAGGAGACTCAGGCTGCGTTTTAGGCTTTCCTTGCTGCACAAGAAAAGCGCAAGCATCGCCTTTTGGTACCAAAACGCAGCTTGCAGGGAGAACCCTGACCCCAATGCCGCCTGTGTGCGGAGAGTTGATGGTTGAACTACGGCACAAGTCGAAAACGCACATCGGCGCAGCCATTTGCTCCGCTGCGTGGGGCACGTCGTGCCGACGTGTGCGGCTTTACCGGCTGACCGCGCAGCCGTGCAGGTCTGCGCCACACAAACGCCGCGTCCGCCCACCGTGGCAGCGTGAAGAAAATAGAATAAAAAACTTTGATTGGGTAATTCTTTTCGGCCATTCCAAAAACAAATTTTGATCCCTAGAACGGGAGAAAGGAAACCAAATGAAGCAGAAACAGTATCACTCGCTGGAAGAATTACCGTTGATGATGAACATGACAGATGTTGCTGCCGCCCTTGGCATTTCCAGAGCCGGAGCGTACAAACTCGCCCACAGTGCAGATTTCCCAGCGTTTCAGATCGGCAAACGAATTGTCGTTTCGCGTGAGAAATTTCTCGACTGGTTGAATCGGCAGGGTGAGGAACAAAAATGCGCGTGACGGGAAATTGGACTTGCTATTCGGCTGTGTTTGCGGTAATCGTGTGTGCTGACAAAAATCGAAGGAGGTAGACACGATGCCGAAACGACGAGCCAACGGCGAAGGGAATATTCGCAAACGCAAAGATGGTCGGTGGGAAGGTAGATATACGGCTGGTTATGACGCAAACGGAAAAGCAATCACAAAAAACGTACTCGGCAAGACACAGGCAGAAGTCAAAGATAAATTGCGTGCGGCCATTGAGGACAGCAAGAAGCTGGATCCGGTGAAGGCAGGGAGCTATACACTCGAACAGTGGCTGAGGCTGTGGTACTCCGTATACATCGAGCCGCAGATGCGATACTCGACCAAAGAATTTTACCACAATGCCATTGACCACCACATCATTCCGAAGCTCGGAAATGTGAAGCTGGAAAAGCTGACGATGCTGCAAATCCAGCAATTTTACAACGAGCTGCTCAAAAGCGGCCGTGTGCAAAAGAAAAACCAGCCGGAGCTGAAAGAACTCGGACTCAGCCCTCGCATGGTACAATGTGTCCATGTGGTGCTGAATAAGGCATTAGAATATGCGGTGGAGGAGAAGCTGATTCTTGTGAATCCAGCGAAGAAATGCAAAATTCCGAAAAATACACGCAAGGAAATGAATATCCTGCCTGAAGTGTTGATCGGTCCGTACCTGAGCGCAGCGAAAGCGCATGGGATTCTTGCACCGATGTATCTGGAGCTGACCACGGGCCTGCGGCGCGGGGAATTGCTGGCCCTTCGGTGGGAGGACTTGGACGTTCAGAACCGCACGTTGTCCATCAACAAAAGCGTCGCGCGGCAGGATGGGAAACTGGTCATCAGCACGCCAAAAACGCCAAATTCCATCCGAACAGTGTTGCTCCCAACAGATACAGTAAAGCTTCTTGTAGAGGAGCATGAAAAACACCCGGCGAATCCGTATTTGTTCCCATCTCCACGCACAGGTGAAACGTGGGATCCAGATGGATTCCGCAGGCTGCATGATCGGATCATCAAGGAAATCGGCGCGGAGCATGTTAGATTTCATGACATGAGACACACATTCGCGACGTTATCACTGAAAAGCGGCGTGGATGTACGAACCTTGTCTGAAATGCTGGGACATTTCAGCGCAGGATTCACGCTCAGCACTTACGTCCACTCGACACCGGGCATGAAACAGAGCGCGGCGGATGCGATCGGAAACACCATCCGCAACGCGATCTGACCCCAAAACCAAAGCGGCGGCTGCAAGTTGCAGCCGCCGTTAAAATGTTCGGAAAACGATTGAAAGCCGATATATTCGTGATATTTTGTAAAATAAATCTCGATAAATCCACTGCGTTTTCGCGCCCGTTTGGGTCGAATCTGGGTCAGGTCGCATGACTGCAAAAATGCATTCGTTTTTCGAGAAAAGAAAGTGGAACGATAAGCGGGATACTCCGCAAGCTTCGCTTGCTCCGTGCCGATTGCATTTTCTTATGTTTTCTGCATTGCATGCAGAAAAAGCGGCGCTTTTGCGCCGCAAAAATGCATTCGGTCGAACCACAGCGCTTCTCGCGCCACGTATGCCCAGCCAAAACAAAAAAGCCATTCCTTCGGGGCGGTCCAATAAAACAGTATATTGTTTTCGGGAAGCGGCATGAGTAATCATGCCGCTTTTCCGTTCATAACGTCATAGAGTAAATTGGCGGGGAGTATGCCGATATAGTTGTAGCTGATTGTCACATCCTGCACTCGGTGTCCGCTGGACTTGTCCGGTGCATGAACATATACGGCATTGACCATATCGTTCAGAATAGTGGGTGTCAGCTTCTCCAAGTACAGGTATTTCTTTGCCTGTCGGATAAACCTATCAACATTCTCCGCTTGATCTTCTTGATTCTGTATTTCGTTTTCAAGCATTTCAATCTTGACTCTCAGGTCTGCTTGCTCTTGCTCATAATCATCAGACAACATCTGAAAGCGAGCTTCGGACAGTTTGCCGTTGACCATAAATCAATTCTTTCGCTGTCGGAGGTTCTTCGATCCAGTAGGCCCGCAGCTCTCGTCTGCGGCCATTCTGCCAAATATCCTTGGCTGCGCGGTTCAATGCCCGCGAAACAGCTCCATTCGTTTTCTTTCCCGTTCGGATACGAACCTCGTTGCAGATTGTCTGCATCTTCGGCATGGTCGGCTGATGCTCGATTGCGACAGCGATCGCATGGCATAAAATACAGTAACACTCTTTTCCGCGCGTCTCGACGATGGAGTATATAGCGTTCTGAACATCCTTCATGTTATACATCCCTTTCCCGTTCGAGCTGATCTAATCATAATACATTTTTTCGCGCTTTTCAGGTTTTCTGCCAAACTTTGACCCACTTTGACTAACTTAGACTTCACAACATAGATAGCACATAGTGCCGCCGTTTGTTTATGCTCCATGACCTACGATAACAACCGCGGCAAATTTGAAATGGAAAAGCAAAACTCTTTCTCAAAATATGAGGGCAAATTTCGCTAAATCCAATTCAAAAACAAATTTACTGCGTACATATACACTATTGGATACAGAAAAGTTTCGGATAGCATATAATTCGCTTCATTGGCAGTCTACAAAGTGTTTTTTCAAAAAGGTGCAAAAAAAGAAAGCGGGGACAGGAAACATCCCCGCTTCTTTCAAAAATCAATTATTTGAGGTCTTTGCAACCCATTCTTTTGTGATATGATCCCGGTTGTCAGGCTTTCCGCATTATCCGCGGGTTTTGCCGCCGGCGATGTTGAGGGTGACGCCGTCGACGTAACCGGCGCGGCCGCTCAGCATGAAGGCGACGACGCTTGCCACTTCGCTCAGTTTTCCGCTGCGGCCCATCGGGGTCGTGCTCGTTTTCGCGTAACCGGCACGCAGCAGTTCGACCGTGATGCCCCGCGTGTAGGCCAGCGCCGTCTCGTAGCTCAGTGTGCGCAGGCCAGTCGCCTCGAGGATGCCCGGCGCGACGCCGACCACGCGCACGCCCTTCTTGCCGAGCTCCTTCGCCCAGCTGCGGGTCAGCGAGTTGACCGCGTTTTTGCTCGCCGCGTAGACGCTCTGCCCCTCGGAGCCTTCAAGGCCCGATTCGGACGACATGTTCACGATCACGCCGTGCCGCTGCCGCACAAGTACGCGCGCCGCGGACTGGGCGCAGAAAAACAGGCCCTTCAGGTTGACGTTCATCACCTTGTCCCAGACCGCTTCGTCCAGCTCATACTGGTGCCCTTCATCGACGAGCAGGCGCGGGATGTTGATGCCCGCGTTGTTGACGATGCCGTCCAGACCGCCGAAATGCCCGACCGTCTGCGCAACCATCGCATCGACGCTTGCACGGTCGGTCACGTTGGTCGGGATGTAGAGCGGCGTGCCGTTCTGGTATTCCGGTGCTTCCGGGTTCATGTCGCAGACCGCGACGTTCGCGCCGTCCGCCAGCAGCTCCTCCACGATCGCCCGGCCAATGCCAGACGCACCGCCTGTGACGATGAAGGTCTTGTGTTCCAGCTCAAGCCAATTCTGTTTCATCATATGGTTCCTTTCTGGGGATATCAAAGAAGTTCCCGTAGTTTTGCCGCGATCGCCTCGGCCAGCGCGGCATGCGCCGCCGCGTCCATGTGGATGCAGTCCGTCTCCGGCGGCGCGGCATACTGCGCCGCGTCGAGAAACGCCGCGCCGTACTTCGCGGCGACCGGCGCAAACTGCTCCGCAAAATGCGTCGACGCCTCATACTTCCCCGCAATGCTCGACTCCGGCCTGCGCACCGCGATCTCCGGATGGAGACGGATCGGCGAGATGACCAGAATTTTGGCATTCTCGCGGAAGATCGGGCTCTTGTCGCTGTCGAAGCAGACGCTCGCCTGACTGCAAAGGCGCAGCAGCCGATCCAGCCCCTTGGCGGAGCCGACCGCGTCCGTGTGCTTGAGGTCGTTCGTGCCGAGGCTCAGGATGAGCACGTCGATCGGTTTCTGCGACACGAGCGCATAGCCCAGCCCCTTCATGCCGTTCCGGCAGGGGAGGTAGTCGTCGTCAAAGACCGTGCTCCGCCCGTTCAGCCCCTCCTCCAGAATGACGCACTGTCCGGAAAACGCCTTTGCCAGCCGCCCCGTCCAGCGCACATCCGGTGCGAGGCGCTGGCCGCTGGCCGGGGCGTGGCCCCAGGTGTTCGAGTCGCCGTAGCATAAAATTCGTTTCTGTTCCATTCGTTTCTGTTCCATTTCCTGAAATGTATGATCGCCGCGGCGGAGCGACGCCCCGCCGCGGCCTTTGTTGGGTTATCGAAGTGTCAGTCTCTGCCGAGTTGAAGCGTCGAACATCCGGTTCAGGATGGCTGCGGCCTCGCTGCGCCGGATATTGCTCGCCGCGTGGAACGTGCCCGCCGCGTCGGAGCCGGTCAGGATGCCGGCACGGTAGAACGCATAGATCTCCGCGCTGTAAGCGTCCTTCGTGCCCACGTCCGGGATCGCGCCGTCCGCGACTGTGTTGATCGCCGGATAGCCGCTCAGCGCGCCGGGCTTTCCGCATGATGCGTCATGCTGTGGCCCGTGGGCGGGATGCTGCTGGTAACGGTGTCTTGGCAGACGGAGCAGGTATAGGTTCCGCTGCCGTTTTCCGTGCAGGTCGCGGGCAAAGTCGTGGCCGTCAACACATAGTCATGCGCATGATCGATCGGCACAAGCTGGTTGGACGCCTTGACGAACCGTGCGTCGCCGATATAGATGATATCGCCCCAGCACCAGATGTCCGCCACAGCGCCCGGAACGCCGTTGACATTCTCCGGGTCGATCTGGATCGTGAACGTTTTTGCGTCCGCAATGGCGAGATCGACCTCGAACGGCTTCAATCCAGCCTTGAACGGATATTCTGCCAGCAGCTTGTCGTCCGCGTAGAAGCGGAGCGTGCCGTCTGTCTTGTCATGGTTGAACCGCCCCTCAGACAGGCCGACCGTGCCGCGGAAGCGGACGTATCCGTCCCCCGCGATGGAGTAGCGGATCCGGGAGTAGTTTTCCAGACCGTACTTTTCAACGGTGTTCTTCTTGTAAACGTCGTCACCCTCGCTGCCGTTCGCGCCCTGCGTACCGTTCTTGGGGATCATGTGGTCGGTGGCCTCCATGGAGATGCCCTTGGAGTAGGTCTTATAGTCGTTATTCCCCGCTTCGTAGGGGATGTTCACCTTGGAGCCGTCGGAATAGCCTCTGTCGCGGCCATAGAACTTGATATCGTGCGTCCACTTTTCGTTGCCCGCCGCATCTGTCCGGTCGATGTCACTGACATACGCGGAGTTGCCGGTCGATTCAAAGCGTGCGTCGCCGATGCAGATGATATCGCCCCAGCACCAGTTGTCTGTCTGCGCGTTAGGCGCGCCGTTGACGTTTTCGGGGTCGATCTGGATGGAGAACGTCTTTGCGCCCTCGATGTTCAGCTCCACGTCGAACGCCTTCATGCCGCCCTTGAACGGGTATTCCGCCAGCTGCCGGTCGTCGGCGTAGAAGCGGAGCGTGCCGTCCGTTACTGGATGATCGAACCGTGTGTCGGAGAGTCCGACCGTGCCGCGGAAAAACTGATAGCCCTCGCCCTCAATGGTATATTTGATGCGGGAATAGTTGGCCAGTCCATCCTTTTGGACGGTGCTGTTCTTATAAACGCTGTCGCCTTCTGTGCCATTTGCACCCGCAGGCGACATCTTGTGGTCGGTGCCCTCAAAGACGACGCCCTTCGAGAACTTCTTCCGCTCACTGCCCGTGATCGGGATGTAGAATCCGCAGCTGCCCGTATAGCAGGTGTCATTGCCCTTGGTGTTGCCGCTGTAATCTGTGTCACGGCCATAGCCGGAGAGATTATGCGTCCATTTCGATTTGTCGATGTCACTGAGATAGGTGAGCTTCGACAGATGATCCTCTGTGGCGCTGGCGCGGTAGGTAAAGCAGATGGTATATGTCTCCTGCTTTCCTGTGTCGCTGCGGATCGTGATGACCGCATTGCCCGGAACCGCCGCCGGCTGCGTCACATCGGCGGTGATGCCGTCGGAGGTGCGCACCGTCACGACCGGGGTCTTTGCGCCCGGCTCCAGCTCATAGGAATAGAACTTCACATCGCTCCGGAAGCCGTTCAGCTCCAGATCATTGACATAGATCCCGCGCACCGCATTGGCTTCGTCGGTATAGCGGATCAGCTGCACATTCGTCACGCCGTCCTTCGCCCCGACAAAGCGCAGCGTCTTTACGCCCGCTACCGGAAGCGCCAGATCGCCGTTCTGCTCCGGCACCGCGATCAGGACGCCGTCCGCATAGACCTTCGTCCCTGCACTGACTGTCGCCTTCACCATGCCGATGCGCTTCCCGGTCAGATTGTAGGTCAGGATGGTGCTCCCGTCCTCTTCGCTCGTCTCCGGGGTCACGTCGACGGTGCTCTCCGCCGGCTTGACGGCGTTTTCCTGCAGCGCGTTCATCGCCTGCTGCACCTCTGCCGCGCACTTACTCAGCTTGATCTGCTGCGCGCCGCGCGCCAGCGCCGCGTTCGCGGTATCGGCCGCAGTCTTTGCCGCAGTATAGGACTCCTGCGTATAGCAGCTCTCCGTCAGGCGGGAGAAGCGGTTCAGCTGCTCCGTCAGCGCGCTGTTGTCAAAGCGCATGTCCTTCTCCGCGCGGACGAGGGCGTCGCCCGCCGCCAGAAGCTCCGCCGCGTCCGTGGAGGCCAGCGCAGCTTTCGCGGCAGCCAGCGCGGACTGATACGCGGCCCAGTCTGCGTCGTTGAACTTCCACTGCGCCGGATAGAACTTCTCCGCGCGCACGATCTTGTCCTGAAGTGCCGCGCGGGCAGTGTCCGCCGTTTCGGCGTTCAGCTCCTCCGCTTCGATAAACTGCGCAACGTTGTCCGCAGTGACCGCCGTCCAGCTGTCGCGGCGGCCGTCGTTGAAGTGGTAGAGCTGCATCGTGGTGTAGTTGCAGGTGTAGAAATAGTCGTTGCCGAGCGAGATCAGGCCCACGTCGCCGCCAGGCAGATTCGTCCCGTCGATCAGCACGTCCGTGTAGCCCATGTAGGCCAGGTTCGTATCGTTCGGCGTATGGGTCGTTCCGCCTGCGCAGATGCAGCGCAGATACGGGATATCACCCATCGGATATCCGTTTTCAGACCACTGCTGCATCCACTCATAGTTTTCACCGGTGCCCGGCGCAGTGTTCCAGGAGGAAAGCGTGGTGTTCTCGGCCTTGTTGGAGTAACGCAGCGCGCGTTCCTTCGCCTTCGCCTCCACCGCAGTCCGCGCCGCGTCATCCAGCCCGCTCAGGTCATTATAGCCCTTCTCTCCGGAGAGGTCGAGGTTCTGCCCAAGCTGGACTTCCTTGTGGACGGGTGCTTTCGAGCCGTCCAGCACCAGGAAGTTCTTCCCATAGCACGGGCCGCCCGCGCTGCCGCCATAGGTGCGGAGCCAGAGGTCGCCGGTCGAACGGTCAAACTCCATGTTCTGCGTGCCCCATTCGATATTGCCCGTCGGGACGAACATGGACTTCGCGGCCTTGAGCGCGAAATCGCGGTCATAGTCCATCGTGCCGGTGTGCGCCCAGCCGTTTCCGTCCGGCGCAGATGCGTCGTTGCTGAGCTGGAGCAGATATTTGCTGTCCGCGTAGAGGAAATCCTTCGTGTTGTACGCGCGAATCAGCAGATGCTCGTCGTCAAAGCGCGTGGCGTCGTTTCCCGGCTGATCCGACCAGTAATACGTGCCGTAGGTGAGCATCATGTAGATATCCGCGTTCGGGTCGTTGTATTCGCCCGGATAGGTGCCGAATGTCAGGCCGTCGAAGCCCGCGTTTGCATAGCGGTGGCCCTTCTTTTCAAAGCATTGCGCATACTGCCCGTTTTCAACGTCGTCGCCCACGGTGTCGCGGATGTCGGAGGTCACGTCGTCCAGCAGGATGACGCGCACGGCGTCCGCCCAATCCGCAGTCGTCGTCAGTGCGCCGATCATTTTGCTGGTGTCGATCTGGATGATGTAGCACTTGAGCGTTCCGCGAACCTCCAGCGAGCTGTAAATATAGCCGTCATAATAGGCCATGCAGCCCGCGTGCAGCGCGGAGCCCATTCCCTTGATGTAGCCGACGACCTCGCCGGTCACAAGATCGATCTTGCCGTAGCCGGTTCCGTAGGCCGTATAGAGATAGCGCATGTCATCGTCGACCGCCGCGCCCTGCAGGTGGCTCCCGCCGTCCCACTGGTCGGGCCAGAACTCCACAGAGCTGTCGCTCGCATAAAGGGGCACGTCATATGTCAGATATCCCTTCAGCAGCACTGTTTTCCAGAGATCCGTCTCCATTGCGCCCGCGGGGATCTTTGACGTGGCCGGCTTCGCGTCTGCTGCCGCAAACACACCCGTCACGCCGAGGCCCAGCAGGATCGCCAGCGTCAGGATCAGCGCCAGCAGTCTCGACCATTGATGTTTTTTCATAGATCTCATCCCTTTCGTGCAGATTTTTTGCCGCGCAAAACACGGAAAAATACGGTATGCGCCATTTCCCCGCCCCTGCGGGGCAGCTGGAAATGATGCATAAAGGCTTCGTGCACGCATATCAGCAGGGAAGGTCGCATGGGAAATCCATGCGGCGCTCCCCGCTTTGCTGGGAAGAACTGTGATTCAGACGCCCGGAAAGGGGTTACTTGGAGATCTTGGCGTCCCACTCCTCGACCAGACGGTCGTAGTTTTCCGCAGCCCACGCATAATCGACATGCGCGTCCTTGAGCTGCTTTTCATACTCCGCCGCAACCGCGTTGGCGGGGACGTTGCGATTGGACGGGTACAGATACAGACCGACCGCCTCATAGCACTTCAGGCCCTCGGTGAGGTACCACTCATAGAACACCTCGGCGTTCTCTTCGTTCTCCGCATTGGCGATCAGAGCGGACGCGCCCTGCTCCACGCCGGTTCCGTCCGTCGGGATGCAGACGCCGACATTGGTGTAGCCCTGCTCTTGCAGCTGAATGGCGACTTGGATGTAGCACATGCCCGCGGCAGCTTCGCCGAGCGAGACGGAGTTGACCGGGCCGGTGCCGCCCTTGGCATAGGACTTGATGTTCTTGTCCAGATCGATCATGTACTGCATGCCGGCCTCTTCGCCGCGCAGCGCGATCAGCGTGGACATCATCATATAGCCGGTGGTGGAGGTGCCGGGGTTGGTGATGATGACGTTGTCCGCCAGTTCGGGGATCAACAGATCATCCCAGCAGGTCGGATATGCGAGGCCCTTTGCGTCGTACCAGTCCTTGTCATAACAGATGCCAAGGATGCTCTGGCGATCCACAACATACATGTGATCTTCGGGAACAGTGCCTTCCTTGAAGTCGTCCAGGATCGGCGAGTTGAACGGCTTGAGCAGGCCATCCGCATCGGCGTTCATGTAGATGTCGACCGCACCGCCAAGCACCATGTCCGCGCCGGGGTTGTCCTTTTCCGCACGAAGGCGGGTGAGGATCTCGCCGCCGCCAAGCATGACGTAGTTCATCTTCACGTTCGGATACGCCTCTTCAAAACCTTCCTTCAGCATGATGGCAAAGTCTTCCGAGGACGCCATGTAGATGTTCACCTCACCGGTGTAATCTTCCGGAGCCTTCTTCGTTTCTTCGGCCTCTTCCGTCGGCTCTGCTGGCTGCTCGGCGTCTTTCGTGGGTTCCGCGCTGGTGTCCGCCGTATCGGCGGCGGGCTCGGTGGTGTTCGCGGCGCTGTTGTCAGCGTCGGTGGGCTTTGCCGCGCAGCCCGCGAACACAGTGGCGAGCAGCATCACGGCCAGAAGCAATGCGATGATCTTTTTCATTTTGTGGTTCCTTTCTTCCATGTTATTTATTTTAAGGACGCACGTCCTCAAAATCACAGCTTGATGTAGTGGAGCGTGTCCTTCTTCCAACTCAGCCCCACCGTCTCGCCCTCAGCGAACGTGCCGCCGCGGACAAAGTCATAGTCCTCCACGATGAAGGTCGTGCCGTTCACGTCGACGAAGTATTCCATCATCGCACCCATGAACGTCGCCGTCTGAACCGTTCCGGTCAACACGCCCGTTTTTCCGATCAGGATCGACTCCGGCCGCAGAATGCAGCTGACCTGCGACCCTGCCATCACCTGTGCGCCCGCCTGCTGCGCGACTGTAATCTTCGTGCCGAGCATGTTCATCGTCACCTGCTCCGCATCCGCCGCAAAAACGGTGCAGTCCACGAAGTTGGAGCGGCCGATGAAGTCTGCCACGAATTTCGACTTCGGATGGAAATAGATCTCGTTCGGCGTGCCGATCTGCTCGATGCAGCCGCGGTTCATGATGATGATGCGGTCGGAAAGGGCCATGGCCTCCGTCTGGTCGTGCGTGACGTAAATGCTCGTCAGGCCCAGACGGCGCTGGATTTTTTTGATCTCGTTGCGCATGCTGGTGCGGAGCTTGGCATCCAGATTGGACAGCGGCTCGTCGAAGAGCATGACGCCCGGCTCCGACACCAGTGCGCGGGCCAGCGCGACGCGCTGCTGCTGGCCGCCGGAGAGCTGATTTGGGAAACGTTCTTCCATGCCGGTCAGCCCGACCAGCTCCATGATGGCGTGTACGCGCTCCGAGATCTCCTTTTCACTGATCTTTTGCAGCCGCAGGCCAAAGGAAATATTGTTGTATACGTTATAGTGCGGGAACAGGGCGTAGCTCTGGAAGACCATCGCCGTATCGCGCTTGTCCGGGGTGAGCGCATTGACACGTTCGCCGCCAATGCAGATCTCACCGGACGTCGGCGTTTCAAAGCCCGCGATCATGCGGAGCGTCGTCGTCTTGCCGCAGCCGGACGGGCCGAGCAGTGTAACGAATTCCCCCGCATGGATCTCCAGGGACACATTGTCCACCGCGCGGAACACTTCCTTGCTGGGCGAGACATATTCACGGACGATCTGTTTGAGCGTGACCTCTTTGTTCTGTTTCTTCATAGCTGCCTCCGAGATATTACATGAGTTTGATGTCTTTCTTGTTGACGCCGAGCAGGCCCAGCAGCCGGTAGATGATCAGGATCGCGATGTAGACGACCACGATCAGCATCGTCGACATGGCGGAGGCCGTGCCATAGCGGCCGCGATCCACCTGATCGAGGATCGAGATGGTGAGCAGCTTGTGCCTTGCGGATACGAGGAACACCAGCGCGCTCATGGCTGTCATCGTGCGGACGAAGGTGTAGACCAGCCCGCCGAAGAACGACGATTTGATGAGCGGCAGTGTGATCTTCGTGAACACCTGCAAGCTGTTTGCACCAAGGTCAGACGCCGCCTCCTCGATGCTGGGGTCGATCTGCCGCAGCGAGGTGATGCCGGACTGCAAGCCTACCGGCAGGTATCGCGAGCAGCAGGACGCGACCAGGATCAAAAACGTACCCGTCAGATAGAGCGGCGCACTGTTGAACAGCAGTACATAGGCGTAGCCGAGGATCGTACCCGGTACGATCATACCGAACATGCCGATCGCCTCCATCGGCTTGTTCAGCGGGTTCTTTTTGCGCACGATGAGGAACGCCATCAGCATCGCGATCACGCCGGTGATCGGCGTCGTCACGACGGCCAGCTTGACCGTGTCCATCAGGGCCTGCTTGCCAATCTTCCACGCTTCAATGTAGTTCGCGAATGTCAGCGAATAGTTGATGCCCCATAGCTTGACGAACGACACAACCGGGATCATCACATAAATCACGCCGACGATCACTGCAAAGATGCAGCAGATGACGGTCAGCAGAATGGTGATGTGCTTTTCCTCGATCATCGTGCGCTCACGCGTGGCCTTGCCGGTGATGGTGACGAACGTGCGCTTTTCCACGAACAGCTTGGAAATCAGGTAGACGATCATCGTCAGCACCAGCAGCAGCATCGCCAGCGCCGTACACCGCTGCAGCTCATAGCCGCCGACGGCCTGATAGTAGATCTGCGTGGCCAACGTGTTATAGCCGCCGGCGATGGTCATCGGGTTGCCGAAATCGGCAGCGCACTTGATGAACATCAGCAGGAACGAGTTCACGATGCCCGGCAGCGACAGCGGGATCGTCACCTTCAAAAACGTCTGCAAGCGGGACGCGCCCATGTTACGCGCAGCCTCTTCAATCGAGGGGTCGATCGTGCTGAGCACGCCGTTGAGCTGTAAATAAGCCATCGGGAAGAACGAGAATACCTGCGCAAACAGCAGCCCGCCGAAGCCATAAATATTGTTGCTCGCAAGGCCGAGGATCGTATGCGTGATCAATCCCTTGTTGCCAAACAGCAGGATGATCGACAGCGCCACGGAAAACGGCGGCGAGATGATCGGCAGAATGGCGATCACATTAAAGAATTTCTTTGCCCGCATTTTGATGTAGCAGGCGCAGTACGCGAAGATGAAGCCAATGACCGTTGCGATCGCAGCCGCGCTGAAGCTGGATACCAGCGTGTGGACGAGGGCGTCGCGGTTCTGTTTAAACTGGAACGCCCGGATATAGCCGCCGAACGAATATGTCCCTCCGGCGTCGGTAAAACTCTGAATCAAAATCTTGATCAGCGGGAGCACATTGAACAGCAGCAGCGACGCGATGATCAGGATCGTAATACTCGTTGAGATCGGGTCGACTGCTCTGCGGTGCAGTCTGTTTTGCGTTTTCATAGGCAGCAAGCATGCCTCCTTTTCTGTGTTTCCTCTGCTCTCGCCGGGGTACTTTTATTCTGCGCGCCGCGTCGGAAAAACGCAATCTGCACTTTTTTTTCAGCGTGCAGCTGCGGCAAAATTCTTGGGCAAAACCGCCAACTTTTGCACCTCCGAATTGTGAATAGTCGCCATGCACACGCATCGACAATTTTTATGGCATATGCAATTTTATAAAAAACGATCAGTTTTCCGCCTTCCGCTTGCGAATTTTTTGCCGGTATTATATAATTTCGGACAACAGAAGGGAGGCACATCATGCAGAAGAAACTTCAAAACAAAACTATCATCCGTATGGCGATCTCCTTTGTGGCGGTGTTTCTGCTGCCGATGATCGTGCTGTACTTTCTCTATACCGGCCAGATCACGACCGCGATCGCCACAGAGGTCGAAGAAATGACCGCCAACGATCTCCGCGCCTCTGTCGAGCTGATCGACTCCAATATCCAGTCACTCAACGACACAATCAAGCTGTTCCAGCGCGGAAACGGCTATCAGTCCTACCTGACGCGAGGCTTCGCCTACGACAAAAGCGGCGACTCCTCCAATATGAACCTCGAAAGCGATATTCCCTATATCTATCTGCTCAACGGCGCGGAGGATGATTTCTTCCTCGTCCTGCCGGACGCGGATACGGTATTCGCCATCTCCGGCATGCACAGGACAGGCTCCTACTTTGAAAAATACTACGCCGTCCCCGAGGGCGCGGACAATCCGGCCTACGACGTGCTCCACTGCGCTGTGCCCACTGTCCGGTGCGACAAAGCGCTTGCCACCCACCACGGCATCGCCGAGACGCTTTCCTTCATCTATCCGCTCTCCAAAAATGCGAAAGGCCTCGGCGGAACGGCGGTCTTTTGCGTGCAGACCGCGCGCTTCACCGCCTACTTCCAGCCCCGCTCCGAGGACTTCCAGACCAGCACCTTCGTATTCGATGCGAACGGACAATATCTGTTCTCCTATCACGCGGACGACCTGCTGGTGCAGGACGTTAAAACCTCCGCCGTGCAGCCGAATGAGCTGTTCACCGCCCCATCCACCGGAAAGGAATACTTCTCCATCGAGCGCACCTCCACCCTCAACGGCTGGCGGTACCTCACGCTGCTCCCACGCGAAAATACGCTCTATAAAAACATCTTCGAGATCAACCGCTTTTTCCGGCTCTACCTGCTGCTGACGCTCGGCATCGGTATCCTGATGATCGTGGGCTTCCTCTGGCTCAACTACCGGCCCATTCTTGCGCTGCGGAAAAAGGCCAAGACGATGCTCTCCGCCGAAGCGCCGGCGGGCGACGCCGACGATCTGGACACGATCTTCAGCGCACTGAACTTTCTGGAAGCACGCAACTCCACCCTCAACGACACCGTCTCGCAGAACATCCGCGAGATCCAGGCTGCGCGTCTGCATCGTCTGCTGACGAACTACTACGAAAGCATCGACGAGTTCAACGTCGACTGCGAGCAGATCGGCCTCAGCTTCCACGGCGACCGCTTCTTTGTCAGCATCATCCTCTTCCAGACGCTCCCGCCGGACGCCGAACAGATGCCGGAGCTGGTGCTGCGCGAGTTCCCGGACACCATCGAAACGAAGTGCCTCTATATGCCGAACCAGAACCGCCTTGTCATGATCCACTGCCCACAGGAAAACCGCATCGATACCGAACCGTTTTTCAGCGTGCTTGGTCTGCTGCACGACCGGCTGAACTGTCAGGCCGTCATCGGCATCGGGCTGCTCCATCCGGGCGCCGCCGTCATCAGCAAATCCTACCTGCAAGCGGCCGCCGCGCTCGACTACCGCACCTGCAAGGGCGACAAGACCGTCATCACCTACGATGAAGTCCTCGCCCACGACGCCGATTCCTAGCTGTGGCCGGTTGCGTAGATGGTTTCGCGCTTGCTCTGGCCGCAATCGCAGCTATATTCCCGGTAGCCGTTTCGCGTGCAAGTGGCATCATTTTCATAGTCCAAAACCCATGTATGGCTTCCGCAATCCGGGCAAGTCCAAGAACCATACGAGCCGGAACCGTGGTCTTTATACACATAAGTGCCGAGATTTTTTGTGTAATGGCAGAGGTAGCACTCATAGTACTCGGCATGGCCGCGCGAGGTATGAGACTGCGATACATACGTTCCTTGCAGTGAGTATTTCCCGCAGCTTGGGCAGTTGCCAACAATGCCGGTAGAAGCGGTCAGCGAAATGCCGGGGGCTTTCTGGATGCCGGACACGGATGCGGTATTGACTGCCGCGTTTGCAGTGTCCGCATTGGGATACACGCCGTACAAATCGTAAAAATACCGGCTGCTTCGATTGCTTGCCGCCCAATCATAGGTGTAGAACGGCACGGTCGATTCCGGGTAGCCGATGATGTAGGCGATATAGAGGGTATCGCCGCTGTCGTTTTCCCGCCAGAAAGCGTCCTCACCAATGCTTTTCAGAACGGTCTCGCCGTAATACATCGTGATCGTACTCAGCTTGGAGCAGCCATAAAATGCGTGTGTGCCAATGACCGGAGCCAGCGGCAATTCGGCGGTGGTCAACGCCGTGCATCCCTCAAACCAATATGCCAGATCTGAGATTGTCAAGGTGCTCATATCGTCGTACCAGACTTCCGTGATTTGTTCCCGATATTCCCCCCACGGCTGGTCGCCTGCGCTTTGGAATACGGGCGCCTCACCAGAACCGGAAATGGTCAGCCAGCCGTGAGAATCGATTTCCCACTTGATTTTGCTGTCAGGAATCGTACCACTGGCGACAGAATCGTTAGCCGCAAACGCCGAAATGCTCAGGGAGAGCATCATGCAGAGAACAAGCAAAAGTACTGTGATTTTTCTGAATTTCATAGCTTAACCCTCCATAACGGCGGCAATCGTAAACACGACGGTTGCTGCGGCAACGTTGGTGACGGCCTCGCTTGCGGACACCTTTGCCTTGTAGCGGATGGCAAGCGATTTTTCTGCGTCGATTGCCGGAAACGCACCATCCACGAGGGTCAAAGCGCCCGCGCCTTTGGTGGCGCAGCCGTTGATGCTGAGCGCAATGCTGTTTTTACTCGCAGAGAAATCTTCATAGTTGCCGATCTCGAACGTACCGGGTTGAACGTCCACCTTTGTCACGCGGATTGCACCGTTTTTGCCGGTATTGGTAATCGCGGCGTTATTGGCGGTGACTACATAGCCGTCAACAAGAGAAACCGGCAGCGCGGCGGGAACCGTACACGAAATCGGCGCGACGGTGTTCACAACGGTCAAGGTGATGGGAACGCGCGCCTCAGTAGTTTCGGCAGCCGATGCCGGAATGGGAAATGCAAAAATGAGCGCCAGCGCCAGAAGCAGCGCCGCAGCCTTTTTAACATTGTTCATCAGCGCACCTCCTTGGACCAGAGATACGCGACATGGAGTGTCAATTCCGTGTTCAGTGTGCCGATTTCCTTGCCGTCACGGAACGCAGTCACAATGACCGTACAATCCACATTGCCGAACTCTGGCGTTTCCAGAAGCGTCAGACTTGAAATGCTCTTGCCTGCGGCAAGCTCAAAAGTATCTGCAATCAGAGTATTGTCCTTGTTGCGGCGAATCTCGATTTTGTAGGTATCGCTCTTGCTATTGTTCGTGAACTCAGCCTTCACGCTGGATTCTCCGACCAGAGCATATAGATGAGCAGGAGCAGTAAGAGCAATCTGGCTGTCCGCGACAATCGCGTTGAGCTGCTTTTGGGCTTCGCGCAGTCCGCTGACATCGTAAAAGATGATTTCGGTTTCTTTGTTCTGCTTCGCGCGCTCGGTAATTCTGGCTTTGATGGTGTCGATGACGGCTAGCGTACTGTCGCGGTCAAAAATGATTTTTACTGCATCATCGACTCTGGCTGCAATCACTTCCGGTGTACTTGTGCCGTTGTTACAGTACACGGCCTGAACGCCGCCGCCCCAGACGAGCAATCTGCCCTTGATAGTCACGTTATCCAGCGTGATTTTACCATCCGCTGCGCCGCAGCCGATAATGAGGTCACCATCCACGGTCATATCCTTGAGTGTCACTTCGTCGGAGCGAATCAGGACACTGCCTTTGATGTCCTTGTCGTAGGTTCCTTTTACCGTGATATAACTGCCGATGATGTTATGGAAAATCTGCGCAAATTCTGCGCGGGTGATATTATCCAGCGGTTCCAGCCCTTTGGTTCTGCCGTGGATATAATCCGCGCCGACCATCGCGCGAACGTAAGGCAGCGCCCAGTTGGAAATCTCGCTGCGGTCGGAGAACGCGGACAAATCCGTTTTGGAATACGAATCGTAGTCCAGTTCCAACGCTCTCGCCACAACGGTCATGGCTTCTTGCCGCGTGATGGGCGCATCCGGAGCCATGGACGAAGCAGACCGGCCGTTGTAAGTACCCATCTGCACGGCGAGGGCTACATCTTTGTAATACCACTTGCTCTTGGATACGTCCTCGTATTGCGAAATGTCAGCGGTTTTATAACACCCGAAAGATCTGTTGATGATCGCGGCCATTTCCGCGCGCGTCATGTCGCCGTTGGGGTCGATAATGGTGCTGGACTTGCCGTACAAAAGGCCATTATCCACGGCTGCGCTCACGGCTTCGGCATACCATGCGGATTTATCGAAATCGCGGAAATCCGTGGTCTTGCGGTTGGGTGTGGTGGCTGCCGACACGCTGACTGCCAGCGATAAACAGGACGCGACGGCAAGGATCATTGCGAGGATTCGTTTGTGTTTCATTTGACGTCCTCCATTTCATAAGGTAAGGGGAACGCTTTTGGCGCTCCCCTGATAGCAGGCGAGTGGATTAGACTGCATCCCAAGCAATAATGAACAGGACGCTTGCGATTGCAGTGTTGGTGACCGCTTCGGAAACCGGAGTCACAATGGCGTCATAGGCAATGCCGATGCTGTTTGCAGAGGTGTCGCCCACGCCGGACATGAAGCAGCCGTTAATCGCATCGGTCAGAAGCGTCTGCTTGCTGGCGTTCTTGCCATCGGTGATCTGTGCAGCACCATTGCCGAGAGAGAGGGAGAAGCCGAACTTGTTGCTGTTGACCTTCTCATGTGCCAGCGATGCCTTGTCACCGAACGCGGCAAGCGACCAGCCCTGCGCGGCTTCGATGGAAACATTCGCAACCTTGACTGCGCCGAAGCTGTTGTTGATGATCTTCGCGTCGGTCGCGGTGGAAACAGTGCCGTCAGTGCCAACAGCAACCGGGAGGACGGTAGGCACGACTACGGACATTTTGGTAGCTGCCGGGTCGCCGCCGATGCTGCCGTCAGTGGTGGACGAGAGCGTGACGCTGGAAGTGCCGGTGCCGCCCGAAGCATCAACCGTGTTGGCAGCGGAAGCGGAAATTGCGAGGGAAGCGATCATGCAGACCGCAAGGATGAGGGAAACGATTTTCTTAGTGTTCTTCATTGTAATGACTCCTTTGATTAAAATTAGTGTTGAATCGTAATTGTAATGATTGCCCCGGCTGTGCCGATGATTGCACCAGATTCCGGGTCAAGGTTATGAAAATAAGCGGTACATTCGTATGTACCCGCGGGAAGAACCACGTCCAGCCGCGCACGTTCAATCTTACTGCCAACGGCAATGGCGCCGGATTCATAAATCTGTTCGCCCGTATCATTACGGACGATCTGAACCATCTGCGGATAGTTATTGATGGACTCATTTACAAGCATCAGATTTCCCTCAGATGCTCCATCCTCAAAGATGGGTGCGGTGTTGGCTGAAATGTTAATCATGCCCTCGGCCACTTTTTCATTCAGCCGCGCTTCGATTTCCTCCGGCGAAAGGTTATCCCAGCCGCCCTCAGTTGCAGACGAATCATAAACGATTCCGGCTTTGGCGCGGGCTTCTTCCTTTGTCGTGGGAGAGCGGAGCGTAACGATGATGAAAATGATCGCGCCGATGGCAACGGCGGCGAGAACGCCAGCACCGATCCAGACGGGCGTGCGCGAGTTGGACGTGTGTTTGGGGTGATAGTTCATGTGAACCTCCATAAATTTAGATTGTCAGGGCGGCACCACCAGACGGTGCAGTAATGCTCTGTGGTGCATATCAGTGTTCGGGCGATTTGATCGCGTCCTTTGCGGCCTGCCGTTTTGCTTGACGCTTATAGGCTTCCTCCCGGATTTTCAGTGCATCGAAAACTACGCGCTTGACTTCTGCGACACTCGGCATTTCGCCGGGAAAGAAGTCTTTCAGCTCCGCGCCGGTAAATGTGACCTTCAATTCCGGGGCTTTCTTCGGCTTGATAATGGACGTGATCTTGCTTTCATCGACCTTATGTGCGGGGGCCAGAGAGGGCAGGTTTTTCTGCATCGTGTCCGCATGGCGGCTGGCCTCCTTTAGTGCGGTGGCCTGCGCCATGGAGGGAACGATCTGTTCTTTCTTCATAACGTCAACGACCTTCGTTTGCTCGTCCGGCTTCAGATACGCAAGCTCGACCGCCGTGTTGAACGGCAGCTTTTTATCATCTACTTGCTGTTTCAGTTCTGGAACAAGGTCATTGATTTTGACAAGCCGGTTGACCTGATTGCGGCTGATACCCATATCCTCCGCAACGATCTGGTCGGTGCGCTTCTTCGGTTCAGGGCTTGTAAGCTGCTCCATTTTGCTGCGCCGTCCGGCTTTTCGTGCAAGGGCTTCCATCTTCATTTTTGCGGCGCGGGCAAGCTCGGACGTTGGAATGTCCATGCGGTGCAGATTGCCGTCAACGACTTCAACACGCGCAGTATCGTCGTCCACCTGCGCGATAATGACCGGCACAGGATAATTCAGGCGGCTTGCAATGTCGTGGCGGCGGTGGCCGGAGATCAGTTCAAGACCGCCTTTTTCACGCGGCCTTGCTTTGACCGGCTCATTGATGCCGTTGTCGCGGATGGATTCGTACAGTTCGATGTAGTCCTTGACCTCGCGGTTAACCGAAAACGGATGATCGAGGAACTGATAGAAATAGGCCGGATGCAGGCGCATTGAAAAGCCTTCGCCCTCCTTCGGAATAGGCAGACTGTTCAGTGCTTTTTCATCCGGGTAATCCAGACGGTCCTCGAAAATCTGCGTCACGCGCACACCCTTCTGCTCACCAAGACCTTTCGGCGGGTCTGCGGCTTTCGGCGGCGTGATGGGGTCATGCAGCTTTCCGCCCAGCATAATTTTTGCGGACGGTTGCATTTTCTGCGCAGGCGGCGGCACTGGCTTATTCAGTGTCGGCGTTTTCTCGTCGGCAGCCTTTGCGGGCGGTTTGATTGCCGCGCCGGACTTTTCTGCACCGCTCACAGGAGCGGTATCATTGCCGCTGACCTTGCCGGAAATATCCGTTGTTGCGTCCGGCTTTCTCGCTTCGGTCGCTGCTGGCGGGATAGTCGCACCGTTTTTTCCTTCTGGCTTTTTGTGGCCATTTTCAGGGATGACCTTTGCAGCGGGTTTCTCCGGCGGCTTGCTTGTCATATCGGGCTTTTCTGCGCCAATCACAGAAGCGGTGTCCTTGCTACTGACTTTGCCGGGGATATTCGCTGGTGTATCCGGCTTTTTCGCTTCGGTCGCTGCTGGCGGGATGACCGCGTCGGTTTTTCCGTCTGGCTTTTTGGAGCTATCTTCAGGAATGACCTTTGCAGCAGGTTTCTCCAGCGGCTTGGCTGCCGCGCCGGGCTTTTCTGCGTTGCTCACAGGAGCGGTATCCTTGCCGCCAATCTTGCCGGGGGTATTCGCTGGCGTGGCCGGCTTTTTCGCTTCGGCGGGTGCGGGCGGTGACTTGACCGACGCTTCGGGCTTTTTCACATCGCCTGTCAGAACAGTATCCTTGCGGCTGTCCTTGCCGGACGCATCTGTTTTTTTGACTTCTGCGGGCGGCGGTGTGCTGGACTTATCCTCCGGTTTTTGGGGTTCAGCCGCAGAAGCGGGCTTTATGCCGTCGTTTTTATCCGGCGGTTTCTCTGTTTTGGGCGGTGCATTTGGCAGCTTTGCGGCGTCGGATTTCTTCTCCGGCGCTGTCTGGTTGCCAAGTTTCGTTTTTTCTTCGGGCATTGTGTTCCTCCTTTATCGAAAAATGGGTACAAAAAATGCGCCCCAAGTTGGGACGCAAAACAACGCGCAGATTTACCGGCCACGGTCTGCGCAGACGGCAGCGCGATAGTAAGAATCTATCGTGACTGGCGCCTGATACAGTGCGGCAAGCAGATACGCGCGGATGTTACGGATGGGTGTGCTGGTTTTCTGCATACAGTCCAGCACATAGGTGATATGGAAGCGGTCAAGCTGCCCAAGGCGTTCCCGGACAGCGGCAATGGGAATCTCCTCGCCGCCGATACGAACGCTCGACTTTGCTGTGCAGAGCGTATCGGTCAGCAGCTCGATGATGGATTTGACAGATGTTTCGCTGTACTCGGTAATCAGAATTTCGTAGTCCAGCTTTTCATAGAGCTGCTTTCTGCAACCGAATCGGTTGTATCCATCTGGCGGCGCTTGCGCCGGATAGATAGATGGATCAGGATAGCTAAACTCAGGATAGATATTATCTAAATAACTTGCTTCCCGTTTTGGGAAGTCTTGACTTCCCAAAAACGGAAGTCTGGAAGTTTGATTTTGGGAAGTCTGAATTTCCGAATCCGGGAAGTCTGAAATGGGCGCAGAAAGGGGAGTTTCCGGTACATCGGTCGTGGTGAATTTTTTGACGTAAATCTTTGCTGGACGGCCTTGCCCCTGCTTCACGCGCTCGATCAGGCCGAACCCGTCCTTGCCAGTGTCCAGCTCAGCCAGCAGCCGAACGGCCTTATTGTGTCCGCACATGAGGTCAGTTTGAATCTCGTCGAGCGTGTAGTAGATGTAGACGCGCCCCAGTTCGTCATACCAGCCATGTTTGGCGGATAGCCCCATGCGGTCGAGCATCAGGCCGTAAAGCAACTTCGCTTCGGTGGAGAGCGTCTTGAACTTCTTGCTGCGCACCAACAATCTGGGAATCCGAAAGTAGCTAAACTGTTCGGATTCTTCTCCGTAAAAATATGAGAAATTGACTTGAGATTGCATGAAAATCACCTCGATATGCGGAATTTTGGCAATAAAAAATGGACATTCACGTTTTCACATAAATGTCCAATTTGGCAGCTCTTTACGAACTTTTTATTCAATTTTTGCGGGGGTATGGCTGAAGTGGGTACAACCGCTGGGGGCGCAAAATAACGGCGATATGTCAAAAACATCAAAAAGGTTATGAAAAAGGCTTGTTTTCAAATGAAAACAAGCCTTTTTGGTGGAGATAAGCGGGATCGAACCGCTGACCTCATGACTGCCAGTCATGCGCTCTCCCAGCTGAGCTATACCCCCGAGTGGAATTACTATTGCTATGAAGTTTTGAAAAGTGCCGATTGCGCTAAGAAGCGGGAAACATTTGTGGGGGCATAAGATAAGTGGCTTGTGCTCCCAGCTGAGCTATACCCCCATCGGCGGAATTATTCTATCAGATCTTTTCGGAAATTGCAAGTCTTTTTTTCGGATTTTTGAAAAAAATCTGCGTAGGCGGGCGGAGGCTATGTACGGTCGGCGTTTTCGAGCAGCTGGAGGACGCGGGCCTCGGCGGAAAACAGGGTGTAGAGATCAGCTTCTGTGTTCTCGGAGCAGACGAGCAGGTGCGCTGTTTCGGACGCGGCGGCGTCCGCCGCAGAGACGGGGGAGGACGGCGCGTGGAAGACGCAGTAGCTGTCTGGAGCCTCTGCCTCGGCGGGCAGGAGCGCGAGAAGCGTTTTCTGGCAGGTGAGGGCGCAGAGCGCGTCGTTTGCGCGCGTGAGCGCGCCGGAGAGATCCTCATCGTCTTCTCCTGCTGTGATGCCAATGGAGTGGCCTGCGGCGAGCAGCTCAAAGACCAGCGACGGATCGGCGAGAATTTCCGCCTCCGTCAGGAAGAACGTTCCGTGCAGCTTGTAGGTTTCCAGCGCAGCCATACTGGCGCGCATGGTCTCGCTGCCGGTGAAGGCGAGGTAGACGGTTGCTGGCTTTTTTTCCGCGGCGGGCGGCTCCTGCGTGCCCTGTGAGCCGCTGTTGGGGCGGTCGGTGGGCCTTTCCGGGGACTGCGAGCCGCTCTGGTTCTGCCGGACGCGGTAGGCGATCAGATTTTCGGCCTTTTCTACAAACAGCGAATCGTCATAGACCTCGCTGCCGTCGGTGAAGCGCAGGATCTGATAGCCGCCTGCGGATTCGAGCATTGTGGTCTTGAGGCCGAAATGCGAGGCGCAGAACGTGAGCGGCAGATAGAGAATGCCGCTGCGGTACAGTACGTTCGCGGTCGAGACGCTGCCGCTTTCGTCGCTGACGGTTCCGGCGGCCAGATCGAAGATCATCTGCCGGGTGCGGCTGAGCAGAACATAGGTCTGCTTGGCCTGATTGTACGACGGCGTAACGCCGCACGGCTGGCTGTCGAAGACCTGATAGGGCACGTAGAGCGTGCCGCCGGAGTAGGTCGGGAAGACGCTCAGCGTCAGGGGAATGGTGTCGTTGACGGCGACGAAGAACAGCTCGCTGTCGGCCAGCGCAGGCGCGCACAGGCACACGGTCAGCACAAGACACAACAGAAAACAGATCCATCTGCGTAGCTTCATTCCCTCGCCGCCTTTCCTCCTGAGATTCCTACACAGTATACCATAAATCGCGGATAAGAGCAAGGATTTCAGTTGCTCCGGAAAAAAGAGTATGATATACTAGGGTGTATCTGAAAACTCCCAACGCACCCGGACAGCGGGCCTTTTTGCGGTGCGCCGCGTCATTTTTCCTTGAAATACGTCAGTATTCCTGCGAAAAAATGTCTTGCGCAACGCAAAAATCCCTCGCTGCCGGTCACATCATGAGTTTTCAGATACACCCTAATCAGAAACCAGAACATTCGGGAGGGATGCGCCATGGAACGGATCGTAAAGGAGAATTATTATCTGGACATCGCCGAGACGGTGCTCGAACGCTCGACGTGCCTGCGCCGGCAATACGGCGCGATCATCGTCCGCAACGACGAGATCGTCGCGACCGGATACAACGGCGCGCCGCGCGGGCGGAAAAACTGCTCCGATCTCGGCTATTGCGTGCGCGAGCAGATGCGTGTGCCGCGCGGCGAGCGCTATGAGCTGTGCCGCAGCGTCCATGCCGAGGCGAACGCCATTATCTCCGCCTCCCGCAACGAGTGCATCGGGGGCGACATTTATCTCGTCGGCCACGATGCGAAGACAGGGGCGATCTTGTCCGACGCGACCTCCTGCTCGATGTGCAGGCGCATGATCATCAACGCAGGACTGCGGCGTGTGGTCATCCGCAACACAGAGACAGAATTTACGGTCGTTCCGGTACAGGACTGGATCGATCAGGACGATACCTTGGAACTGTAAGCATGAAACTGGGAAATTTGGAAATCACGGGCGATCTGGTGCTTGCACCGATGGCGGGGGTAACGGATCTGGCGTTCCGCACGATCTGCGCGGAATTGGGCGCGGCGGTGACGGTGACGGAAATGGTCTCGTCCCGTGCGCTGATCTATCAGGATAAAAAGAGCAGGAGCCTGCTGCACAAAACGCCGCTCGGCGTCTGCGGCGCGCAGATCTTCGGCAATGACCCGTCCGTCATGGCGGACGGCGCGGCGCTGGCGCTGGAGGCGTCGGGCGCGGATTTTATCGACATCAACATGGGCTGCCCCATGCCGAAGATCGCGAACAACGGCGACGGGAGCGCGCTGATGAAGGACCCGGAAAAGGCTGCGCGGATCGTCGAGGCCGTTGTGAAAGCCGTGCCGGTGCCGGTCACGGTCAAGATGCGCAAGGGTTGGGACAAGAGCTCATGCAACGCGCCGGAGCTGGCCGCAATGCTCGAGCAGGCGGGCGCGTCGGCGATCGCCGTCCACGGCAGGACGAAGACCATGCTCTATTCCGGCGTTGCCGACTGGGACTGCATCCGCGCGGTCAAGGAGGCCGTGAAGATCCCCGTGATCGCCAACGGCGATATTTTTACGGCGGAGGACGCGGTGAAGTGCAAGGCGCGCACGGGAGCGGATCTGCTCATGCTCGGCCGGACGACGTTCGGCGACCCTTGGGTGTTCGAACAGGCGCAGGCCGCGCTGCGCGGCGAGGCCGTGCCGGAAACGCCGCCTCTATGCGACCGCGTCGATACGGCTCTGCGGCAGTTTCATCTTGCGGCGCAGGATAAGGGCGAACACATCGCCTGTCTGGAGGCGCGGAAGCATTTCGCATGGTACCTGCGCGGCGTTGCGCACAGCGGCTATTATAAGGAAAAAATTTCGGCGATCTCGACGATGGACGAGATCGAACGGATCGCAGACGGGATCAAGAGAGATTTGGGGTGAAGCTCTTGCAGGATGACAGCCTGATCCGCAGAGCGGCCGCGCAGGACGCGGCTGCATTTGAGCAGCTGATGCTGCTGCATCAGAAACCGGTCTATAATATTTGCTGGCGCATGGCGGGAAACGCCGAGGACGCGCTCGACCTGTCGCAGGAGGTGTTTCTGAAGCTGTGGCGGACGCTGGCGCAGTATCAGTTTGACGCGGCGTTCTCCACCTGGCTCTACCGGCTGACGCAGAATGTCTGCATTGACTTTTTGCGCAAGCAGAAGCGGCAGCAGCACGTTTCGCTCACGTTTTCCGATGATGAGGACGAGGGGAAGGAGCTGTCCGTTCCAGACCCTGAACCGCTGCCGGAGGAACGCGTGATCTTCAACGAAAAGCAGGAGGCCATCCGGAATGCCATGAACGCGCTCCCGGTCGATTTCCGCGAAATTCTGGAGCTTCGCGTGGTGCGGCAGCTGCCGTATGAGCAGATCGCGCAGATCATGGATCTTCCAGTCGGAACGGTCAAGTCGCGTCTGGCGCGTGCGCGGCTCCAATTGAAAAAAAGATTGGACGCCGGGAACTTTTTTGAAACCGGCGCGTCTAAACGCTCGGAATAAACAGGAGGTGGGCGAGCCATGAACTGTGAAAACGCGCTGGAGCTTATGAACCGGGAGCTGGACGAGGCGCTGACAGCGGAGGAATCGGCGGCGCTGCAGGCCCATCTGGACGCCTGTCCGGACTGCCGGGAAACATGGCGGCAGCTGCACGAGCTGGACGCGCTGCTGCAGGAAAGCGAGCTGGAGCCGCCTGCGGCGCTGCACGACGGCGTGATGCGGGCGATCCGGCAGGAGCAGAGGAAGCCGCGCCGCGCCGGGCTTCCCGCTGCGGCCATTGCGGCGGCCGCAGCGCTCGTGCTGCTGGCGGGCAAGGCGGGGCTGATCGCGCTGCCGGGCTTTGAGCAGACCGACGTGATCTCGGTCAATATCGGCTCGGCGGTCGAGCAGATCTTTGCGCAGACCGGTGCGGAAGCACCGGACGAAGCCGCCGCACAGCAGGCGGCGGAGCTTTCCGCCGAGACAGGGCTGGACGTGCTGCTGGTGTGGAACAGCGGCGTTCCGGCCGAATTGGAAACAACGCCGTATGAAACGGCGCAGAGCGGCGCCCGGCTGTATTGCGTGACGGGCCAGCTGGCACAGGCAATTCTGGACGGATACATCACGGCAGCCTATTCGCCCGACGACGTATTCTCCGATCTGCCGGAAAAGGAAGCGGCATATGTGCTGGTGCTGCCGTGACCGGGCTTGACAGAAGCCCGAAAATATGAAAGAATAAACGCAACACAACGAAAGCAGGTGCCTTTGATGGAAGAAATGACGACCGGTCTGTGCCCGAAATGCGGGCATACGCTGCAAATTCCGGCGGAGCTGGAGCGCTTTTCGTGTATGTACTGCGGCGAACGGCTGACGAAGCGGCAGCTCCTTACGCAGCCGGAGGAAGCGTCTTGTTCGGAGGAGGACTGCGCGGTGAGCTTTGACCATGCCGTGTCGAGGCTGGGCTGGTGCGTGCAAAACTTCCGCGGCTACCAGAAAAAGATCCTGCGCGACGCGTTTTTTGAGGCGTTTGAGACATATGAGACTGGCTGTGCCCCGGTCATTCAGGAGCTGAACAGCGGCGTGCGCCCCGAGCGGCAGACAGAGCTGCTTGACCGGGCCGCCGAGGCCATGCTGGACGAGTTGGCGGCAGGCTGGACGGGGAAAAACGATATGGAGGACGAAAAGGTCATTCTGGCGATCTTCTTCGTGCCGATGGTGCGCAAGCTGCAGCTGCCGGTCAGCGAGGAATTTGTGTCGCTCCTTCAGAAAAAATGGGTCGAACGGTATCCCAAATCCCCGTTTTATCTGGGCGACTACGAGTCCATTTCCGGCGGCTTCCGCAAAAAATTCCTCGGACTGTGCTTCATCACGACCGCCGTTTGTCAGGAACTCGGCAAGCCGGATGACTGCGCGGAGCTTACCGCTTTCCGCGCCTTCCGCGACGGCTATCTTGCCGCGCAGCCGGACGGCGAAGCGCTTATCCGCGAGTATTATAACATTGCCCCCGGCATCGTGACCTGCATCAACACCTGCTCTGACCGTCATGCGTCCTATGAGCGCATCCGTGAGCAGTATCTGACTCCATGCTACGAAGACCTGCTGGCCGGACGCAATGCAGACTGCAAGACCCGCTACGTGCAGATGGTGCGCGATCTGGAGCGGGAGTATCTGAACTGAGATAGCGGTCATGCCTCCGGCGGCCCTATCTTTTCCGTCTTGCCGGAAAAGATAGGGGAGAAAAGGGGCGCTGAGGTACGTTTGGTACGTACTGCGGGTACGGTTTTGTTACGGTACACCAGATTTGTGGATCGCTGCGTTTGAATGTCTGCGGTAAAAACGCATTGCGTTCAAAATTTGCAGGGCAGTACGAATTCGCATTGGTCTTGCTGACTGCTGAGGCTCAACGCTGTTCTTGTTATCACGGGAAAGATCCAAGAAAACCGAAGCGGTTTTCTTGGTCGCTTCAAGGAGGTCCGGGGGGAAATCGAAATCCCCCGGGCCTCAAATGATTTCAATATGTGTTCTTACCTTGACAAGAACATCGCTGACCGCAGAATGTTACAGCGCTCAGGTGCACCTGAACGGTATGGAGCGTTACAGGCAGGTCTGCAGGATGCACAGGATCATCTGCGCGTGACTGCATTCCTCCTCGGCGATCTTCAGCAGCATACAGCGGTGCGTTCCGGCGTTTTCGGCGAGCGCTTCATACGCCTCGTGCGCGGCGTGCTCCTCGGAATAGCGCTGGCGGAGCGTTTCGTTGATGCAGGTGACGCACGGCGCATCCGGCCTGCCGGGACAGGCCTTTTTGCCGGTCTTGAGGAAATAGACCGCGCCGAACTGCTTCGCGTGGCAGGCCTCCTGCCGGGCCATCTCGCGCAGCATGGCCTGCGCCCGGCCCTTCATGCGGCAGGCGAGGTGCGCGTAGAGCGCGCTGTCGGCGCGTTCATCCCGGATCAGCTCGAGAAGCTTTTCGGGCGTCAGAGAATCGGCTGCGGCGCTGCCGGAGCCGGTTTGCTCGTTCATCTGGGCAGCCGGGACAGCCTGCGCATTCATCACGCGGCTCCAGACCCGCTGCGTCTGTTGTTCTGTGAGTGGTTGCATGGGATCTCCCTCCTTCGCCCCATCGTATGCGCTGCGGGGCCGGATTGTGCGGTTTCACAAAAAATCCCACACGGAAACGGCAAATTTGCACGATTTTCTCACAGAAAAATCTTGTATTTCCAGTATGTCTGTGTTAAAATTCTTTTTTGTGAGATTTTTATGTACGAAACTTTCAGGCAAAGAAGGAAGGGGCGCCAAGTATGACGCAGGATAAAATTCGGAATATTGCAATCATCGCGCACGTTGACCACGGCAAGACCACGCTGGTCGATCAGATGCTCAAGCAGGGCGGCGTGTACCGCGAAAACCAGGCGGTCGTCGACCGTGTGATGGACTCCGGCGATCTCGAACGCGAGCGCGGCATCACCATTCTCGCCAAGAATACCGCTGTCCACTATAAGGATTATAAGATCAACATCGTCGATACCCCGGGCCATGCCGATTTCTCCGGCGAGGTCGAGCGCATTCTGAAGATGGTCGACGGCGTCCTGCTGCTTGTCGACGCAGCGGAGGGACCCATGCCGCAGACGCGCTTCGTGCTGCAGAAGGCGCTGGAGCTTGGCCACAAGGTCATCGTTGTCGTCAACAAGATCGACCGGCCTGACGCCCGTGTGCATGAGGTCATGGACGAGGTGCTTGAGCTGCTGCTCGACCTGAACGCCACCGAAGAACAGTTCGATTCCCCGACGATCTTCTGCTCGGCCCGTGAGGGCACGTCGTCTTACGGCCCCGACGACAAGGGCACGGATCTTGTCCCGCTGTTCGAGACGATCGTCAACTATATCGATCCCCCGAAGGGCGATGAAAACGGGCCGCTGCAGGTGCTCGTCTCGTCCATCGACTATAACGAATTCGTTGGCCGTATGGGCATCGGCCGCATCGAACGCGGCACGATCCACCAGAACCAGGAGGTCATCGTCTGCGATTACCACGACCCGTCCGTCAAGAAGAAGGAAAAGGTTGTCGCCCTGTACGAGTTTACCGGCCTTGGCCGCAGCCCCATCCAGCAGGCGTCCGCCGGTGAGATCGTCGCCTTCTCCGGCATTTCGGATATCACCATCGGCCGCACGCTCTGCGATCTGGAAACCATCGAGCCGCTGCCGTTCGTCAAGATCTCCGACCCGACCATCGAAATGACCTTCTCCGTCAACGATTCTCCGTTCGCGGGCCGCGAGGGCAAATACGTCACGTCCCGCAACCTGCGCGACCGTCTGCAAAGAGAGCTTCTGAAGGACGTCTCCCTGCACGTGACCGAGATGGGCACCGACGCCTTTAACGTCGCGGGCCGCGGCGAGATGCACCTGTCTATCCTGATCGAGACGATGCGCCGCGAGGGCTATGAGTTCCAGGTGTCCACACCGCACGTGCTGAACAAGACCATCGACGGCAAGCTCTGTGAGCCGATCGAGCGCATGATCGCGGACGTGCCGGAAAATTCCGTCGGCTCCGTGATCGATAAAATCTCCCAGCGCAAGGGCGACCTCGTCTCCATGACCCCGATCGGCAGCCGTATGCGGTTGGAGTTCCTCGTCCCGACGCGCGGCCTGTTCGGCTACCGCAACGAATTTTTGACCGACACGCGAGGCGAGGGCATCATGGCCTCGACGCTCGACAGCTACGCGCCCGTCAAGGGCGAGATCTCCCGCCGTCTGACCGGTTCGCTCGTCGCATTTGAAACGGGCGAAACGACCGCCTATGGCATCGGCGGCGTGCAGGATCGCGGCTCGATGTTCATCGGGCCGGGCGTGGAGGTCTATGCCGGTATGATCGTCGGCCAGTGCAACCGCAACGAGGACATGGCCGTCAACGTCTGCAAGAAAAAGCAGCTGACCAATATGCGCGCAGCCGGCTCCGACGCCGCCATCCGCCTCGTACCGCCGACGGTTCTGTCGCTCGAGCAGTGCATGGAATACCTTGCCGACGACGAGCTGCTGGAGGTCACGCCGAAAAGCCTCCGTATGCGCAAGCGCCAGCTCGACCATTCGGCCAGAATGCGCGCTCTGATGAAATCCAGACAGTAAAAAACGCTCCTCCGTATGCCGTAGCATACGGAGGAGTTTTTCTAAAGTCAAAAATTGAAATACGGCAGGCCGCGGTATTTCTCCGGCAGTTCCTCTTTGCAATATACATTGTGAAGTGTTGTGACGAGCGAAGACGGATCTGTGCAGATATAACGGTTCAGATACTCGATAAAGTCCTTTTCGGTATAGCATACCACGACCGCAGAACCCCGTTTCACCCGATACCTTGCAGCATCGGGGCTTTCGTGCAGCCAATGACAGCTGAACTCCAGACAGTATGTTTCGAGATCATCCGCCACTGCATCCGGAACACAGTACACGCTGATCTCGCCGTCTGCGCTTAAAAGAACCTGTTTCATAAGCCCTCCAAATATTGTTCCTCCATTCGCCGTAGGGGCCGATGCCCACATCGGCCCGGCAGAATGCACTGTTTCTACGGAAATCTGCGGCGAATTCGTAACTTCCCAATGGGCCGATGTGGGCATCGGCCCCTACATTGCAATATGTCAGTGCATACGGGGCACTGGGGGATTTCTGTAGAACAGGTGCTCTCTGCGCGCGGTGGACAGAGTCGTCGGCCCCTACAAATCACTTGCTGATTGTCAGAACACCGGCGCAGGGGGATAGCTGCGTAAATAAAAGGTCTGGAAAATCCCTTTTTAATTCTTCCGCGACGAAATAGATTTCATCGACATCCCAATCCGCTCCCGCTTTCTGCCTGCACCGGTTCAGCGCGCCGCGGGTTTCAAATGCAACATCGCCGATCAGAATTTTTCCGTTTTCGTTCAGACAGCCGCGCAGCGCGGACAGAAATACGACCTTCTGCGTGTCTGTCAGATGGTGCAGTGAATAGGTCGCGACAATATAGTCATAGCGGGGGTTTTGCAGCGGTTCTACCAGACCTTGCGTAAAGTCGCCCTGATATAAATGTGCGTCCGGCATTTTTTCGGACGCCAGTTCGAGCATTCTGGATGAGAAATCCTGCCCGTAGATGGTGCAGCCCTGTTCATACAGCTTCGCCGTCAGCACGGCAGTTCCAAACCCGATGTCCAGCACAGACGCGTTTGGGGTCTGCATGACAGTCTGAAAAATTGCAGCGAGTACCTTTTTGTATCCGGCAAACGGGTAGGTATTCGCTTCGTCGGAAAGACCGACGCTTTTGTCATATCCGTCCGCCCACAGGTCGAATCCTTTGTGGTTCAGCATAGATGCCTCCTGAAATTTTGAATTGTCATTTCTTCCAGATCTTCGGCTGGTACTGCATATTGGAGACGTTGTAAACCGTAATAAACGCCTTCGGGTCCTCGCGGTTGATAAAGGTCATCAGGCGCTGGTATTCGCTTTTGTCGACGATGGTGATGATCTCGTTGTGGCGCTGCAGATTGTATGCGCCGATGGCCTCGTAGATCGTGGCGCCGCTGTGCAGCTCGTTGATGATGAACTGCCGCAGCGCTTCCTCTTTTTCGGTGATGATGCAGACGCGGCGCTTCTTGTTGTGGTCGAAAATGAAATGATCCAGAATAATGCCGTTGAAATACGTGCCCAGAATGCTTAAGACTACCGTCTTTTTGTCGTAGACAAGCGCGGCGGACAGCGCCACGCACATACCGGACAGCGACATGGCCCGGCCCAGATCCATGCGCAGGTATTTGTTCAGGATCTTTGCCACGATATCCAGTCCGCCGGACGAGGCGTTCCGGTTGAACAGAATGCTCAGGCCGATGCTGACCACCAGAATGTAGCAGAGCACGTCCAGCTCCTGACTGCCAGTCATGGACGTGTAATCCGGGAAAACAAGCTCAAAAAGTCCTAAAAATACGGGCAGCATCACACTCGTATAGACGGTTTTCGCCCCGAATTCCTTTCCGCAGGTGAGAAAGCCGATGATCAGAAGGACGATGTTCAGGATCATCGTGATGGCCGACAGGGGAAGGGGGATGAAGTTGGACAGTACGATGCCGAGGCCGGAAATGCTGCTGACGGAGGTGTGGCTCGGGGACAGGAAAAAGAAGACCGCCGCCGCGATGATTGCCACCGCTGCGGTCAGAACGGCCGTTTCTCTGATGATCGCTGTGGAATTCAATTTCTTCTGGTTCATTGCGGTATCTCCAAATCTTGATTTGTCTGCGCTGCGGTAGTTGTCTGCGGCTCGTCGTGATAGTCGGATTTCGGCAGACTCCAGTGGTAATATGCCGCCAGCAGGCGCAGCACAACGATGGCTGCCGCGCCGAAGAGCATGGCCGCGTTCGCACCCAGCCGGTTCCAGCACAGCGCGCAGATCAGCGCGCCGATGATCGATGCGCAGGCGTAGAAGTGCCGCACGAAGATATAGGGCCGCTCGCCGGAGAACACGTCGCGCAGCACGCCGCCGCCCACGCCGGTGATGAGGCCGACGAAGACGGTCAGGAACAGCGTATCATGCTCTGCCTGCCGGTACGCGCACTGGACGCCGACGACCGTGAACACGCCCAGGCCGACCGCGTCCATCACCAGCAGCAGCCGGTCGAACACCGGCTCGTGCCGCCCGACGCGGGCGCGCACGTGCGGCAGGAACATGAGCACGGACACGGCAGCTGCCGTGAGGGTATAGACGGGATCGTGGAACGTCGCGGGCGGCGTGATGCCGAGAATGACGTCGCGGACAATGCCGCCGCCGACCGCCGTGCAGACGCCGAGGACGATCACGCCGAACAGATCCATCTGCTTTTTGATGCCGACAATGGCGCCGGAAACGGCAAACGCGGCCGTGCCGATCAGTTCCAACACAAAAACAAGAACATTGGACATAACGGAAACCTCCGGAAGCTTACACGCGCAGCGATTTTTTCTGCACGGCCAGCGCGCCGAGCGCGATCAGCACGCCGATGAACGCGCAGCCGGTCGAGAACCAGAGCATGAGCGTCGTGCCGCCGAGATCGATCAGATACCCGGAGACGAGACTGCCCAGCAGCGTACTGAGCGAGATGGCGAGGATCGTGCGGATGGACTGGCCCTGCACCCGGTCGGCGGGGTCAACGGATTCGTTGGCAAAATAGACCGAGGCCGGGAAGAACAGGCCGTAGCCCAGCATCTGCACCGGCTGCACGGCCAGCAGCATCCCAAGCGAACCGGACGCGAGGATCAGCAGCGGCTTGACCACCATAAAGATGATCGAGATCAGCAGAATTTTCGCGCTGCTCATCTTCTTTTGCAGCAGTCCGAACACCAGCGCTGACGGCAGCTCCGAAGCGGCCATCAAAAACTGCGCGACGCCGAGCGCCGTGCTGCCGCCGCCGTGGCTGTTTACAAGCGAGACAAGGAAATTGCTGATCGGCATCACGCCCATCATGCCGAAGAAGCAGGCGATGAGCATGAGCGTAAAGACCCTGTTTTTCTTTAAGATCTGCCAGATCGAATGGCTGGAGGCCGACTTTGCCTGCGGCTGCGGCAGAAGGCGCGCCGGGATGCTCGGGAATGCCAGCAGGCAGACAATCAGCAGAAGCTGCTCGGCGCAGTGCGCCAGAAGCGCCGCCTGCATACCGAACCGCGCCGTCAGCAGCCCCGTCACGACGCATAAAACTGCGTAGGTCAGCGAACCCATCCCGCGTGCGAAGCTGTAGGGGATCTTGACGCCTGCGTTGACATACTGCATCCCCATCGAGTCAATGAGCGGATAGGAGTTCGTCTCCAGCACGCCGAACAGGAAAATGATCAGCGCCGTGAGCGCAAAGCCGGGGCGCGTGAAATAAAAGACGAGATTGAGCGCCACGGCAGGCAGCAGCATGACGATCAGCAGCTGCTTGATGGGCACGCTCGGGTGCCGGTCGGCCCAGCCGCCGATGACCGGCTGCGTAAAAAGGCTTGCCAGATAGCACAGCGCGCAGAAAATTCCGGCCTGTCCGGTCGTAAAGCCCCGGTCGAGGACGATCGCGGCCTGATAGGCGCAGATAGAGCTGATCATGCCCCAAAAGCTGGCCTGCAGGAGGACATAACAAAGAACGATTCGTTTTCTGGACGCCATGGCATTCGCTTCCTTTAAGTCGGTATGACAGACACTATTATAGAGCGCGGAACCGATAAAAACAAGCGGATTTTCCTGAAAAAATGCTTGATTTTCGGCGCTCTGTGTGCTAAAATACATTGGTCTGTGAAAAAGAATGGTCCTCTGCCGCAGCCGGCACGAAGGTGCAGCGGCATTTCCTTGCGGTATGAACGTTCTTAATTTGAAGGAGGACACAAGTATGGATCTCATGAAGGCTCTGACCAGCCAGTACATGAAGCAGGAGCTGCCTGAAGTTCAGGTCGGCGACACCGTTCGCGTTCATGTCAAAATCAAGGAAGGTTCCCGCGAAAGAATCCAGATCTTCGAGGGCACCGTCATCGCCAAGAAGCACGGCGGTATCGAAGAAACCATCACCGTTCGCCGCATCTCCTATGGTGTCGGCTGCGAGAAGGTTTTCCCGCTCCATGCGCCCAACGTTGTCAACGTCGAGTGCGTCCGCCACGGCAAGGTTCGCCGCGCGAAGCTGTACTATCTGCGCGACCGTCTTGGCAAGGCTGCAAAGGTCAAGGAAAAGGTCTGATCCCAACCATCCAAAAACCGCCGGTTCCACACGGAGTCCGGCGGTTTTTGCTTTACCCACACACGAACGGCTCCCGTATGCAGCTGCATACGGGAGCCGTTTGCCTGAAACTTCTGAATTAAATATCCAGCGGGTCCATGCTGAGGACAGGGTGGCCAACCTCGGACAGGAAGGCGAGCAGCTCTTCCGGATCGCCGTTCGGGCAGTTCGTCTCGTCGGCGACCATATCGGCAAAGTTGTCGATATCGTACATATCCTTGGCAGTCTCATTGAGCTTGTCGCGGATCTGATCCTTCAGCTCCTTCGGCAGCCAGACCAGACGGCCAACGCCGCCCTCGGCCTTGAGGAACTTGTGAGAGGCGATGTAGTGCTTGCCGTGGCCCATGAAGCCCGGAGTCTGCACGCCGCCGCCGGTCATGGAGGCCATCTCGGAGAAGGTCATGCCGAGCGGAGTGATGCCTGCGTATTCACGGCAGGTGATGACAACGCCCATCGAGCACGGCTCGATGCCGCAGATGCACTCGAAGCAGCCGCAGGAGGTCATCGGATCCTCCAGCAGGGAGTAGAGCGTGACGTGCTCCAGCGCGCCGTGAGAGTACTGTGCGACGGCCTCGTCGACGTCCTCATAGCGGCCGGTGCGCTCGTCGGTGCAGCGCTCCTTGGTGACGACCTGGCAGGGACCCTGCGGGTCAAGCTCGTTCGTGGCCTTCGCGTCCAGCCAGGACACGGCACCGCACAGGCCCAGACGCTCCGGGGTGACGATGCAGACGTGGCTCGGGGAGAACGCCTGGCACATGATGCAGGAATAGAAGACGGGCACGGATTCGTCGGTCATGGACTTCAGACGCTCGTCGCGCTTGTCGAAGACCTCGTTGGCGTGCTTGCGCAGCGCGGCGTTCGGCTCGTCGCCAACGACGATGCGGACCTGGCACTTGTCAACGACCGTGTCAAATTCGGACTTGATCTTGGCATAGAGCACCTCGCCGATGTGGCGGAACTTGAAGCCGGCCTCGAAATCAGCCTTGCTGATACGGACGCGGATCATGTCGCGCTGGCCGGTGTGCATGAGGCCCTCCACGCAGTTGAGGAAGGAGTGGATCTTGCGCTCGAAGACGGGCTCGAAGTCGGGCTGCATATTCTTGCCTGCGACCTCGACGGTGTAGCTCATGGAGATCTTGGAGCCAACCGGGATCTCGTCGATTTCGGGGCCTTCGACCACGATCTTGTGATCCTCGACCTCGGAGGCGTCCTTCGTGGTGACAAGCTCGAAGCAGTCCTTGCGGGAGCCGTCGATCTCGACCTGCATATCGCCCTTGCGGATGATCTCGCCCTCGAATGCGGAGGAGAAGGAGACGGGGATATCGATCTTCGTGATCTTCAGCTTGATGCCGCGCGCCTCAATGGAGGTGTCGATCCAGTCCTTGGTGTTATCATAGATGATCAGGGACTTCGGAACGGCCCACATATCGTCGTGGTCGTTGGTGATGACCGGGAAGCCCAGCTTGATGGCGCCTGCGCCGCAGGCGACGGTAATGTCGTTGACGGGCTTATAGGCGTTGACGAACGCGTTGATGCGGTCGAAGGTGTACTTGTGGAAGCCCTCGACGTCGCCCGGCTGGATGGCGCCGAAGATCATGGCTGCGCGCACGACCAGAGAAATGACATGGCCGACGGACCAGATCTCTTCGCCGACGGGAACGACACGGACAGGGAAGCTCATGGAAAGACCGGCTTCCACAGCCTGCTCGATGATGCCGCCGATCAGGAAGACGAAAATGCCGCGGGACTGGTAGCCCTTGATCGTCTCGACCGCTTCCTCGGTGGAGGGAGCCGGCCCGATCATGACGACGAAGCCGGGGATATCGCCGGTGACAAGGGGAACGCCCAGCTCACGGACCTCTGCGTCGGTGAAATGGCCGTGATAGTGCGTGCCCTCGTACGGGGCCTGGGTCTTGACATATTTGCAGGCTTCGATCATTTCAGCGGCGATGGCGGTGCCGACGCCGGACTGGAAGATGGAGTTGGTGCGCGGCTCGCGGAGCATCATGGCCTTGACGTCGGCCAGAGCATCCTGCAGTTCGCCGGTCGTGGTGACCTTCTTGCCGATGTAGGCATAGATGCAGGCGCAGAAATACGCGGTGGAGGGAAGCGTCAGAGGAGCGTCGCGGCCGACTTCAGCCACGATCTTGTTCACTTCTTCCTCGGCCTTGGCGAACATCTCGTCAGAGCCGTCGAAGACGCGGTTAAACAATGTCTTCATTGTGGTTTCATTCCTTTCAGATTCATTCTTTGGCGTCAATGGCAGCCTTGATCGCGCGGATCTCATCCAGCGCGTCGGGGCTGCAGTCGTAGGGGGAGAGGCCCTTCCGGTCCGCGTCGATGACGGTGGGACTGTAGCTGATGAAGCCGAGCAGATCGTCTGCCGGGATGCGGCTTCTGATAAATTCACGGTCGGATTCGTCGCGGATCTTGTTGGCGACGACGCGTACCTTGGTCACGCCGATGTCCTTTGCAAGCTCCTTGATGCGCACATAGGTCTGTACGCTCCGCGCGCCCGGCTCGATGACCACGATGAACTGATCCATCATGCTGGCCGTGCCGCGTCCAAGGTGCTCAAGTCCCGCCTCCATGTCCATGATGACCACGTCGTCCCTGCGGAAGACGAGATTCGTCAGAATCGCCTTGAGCATCACGTGCTCCGGGCAGACGCAGCCGGAGCCGCCGGTGTCGACCGTGCCCATGACGAGAAGCTTCACGCCGTTGATATTTTTGGCAAGCTTGTCGGGCAGATCGGAAACGTCCGGGTTCAGCTTATAGAAGCTGTTCTGGTCGTTCGCGCCCGTGCGCTGCTTGGCAAGCTGCTTCATTTTGGAGACCGGGACAATGGAATTGACTTCTTCCTCCGTCAGGCCCAGCGCCAGACCCAGATTGGCATCCGGGTCGACGTCGGCTGCGAGGACGGTGCGCCCTTCGTCAGCGTAGAGACGTGCGAGCGTGGAGGCCAGCGTCGTCTTGCCGACGCCGCCCTTGCCGGTGATAGCTACTTTCATATCGGTAAAGACCCTCCGGGAAGATCTTAGATGCCGAGAGCCGCGCGCTTGGCTTCGATCGCGGCGATCATCTTGTCGCCGAGGCTCTCAATGTTGGTGTCGACGACGAAATGCGCCTCGACCCACTCCTTGCAGCCTCTTGCGTCACCCTGAAGCAGTTCAGTGATCTCGCTGGAGCCCTTGGAGTACGGATCAACGCCGAGGTAGGTGTCGATGCCGGTCGCCACGACGTAGTTGCCGATGGAAACTGCCTTTTCAGACATCCATTCCGGCGCGCAGCCGCAGAGCGGAATCTGGGAAATGTTGATGCCCCAATCCTTTGCAAGATCGGAAGCAAGGATCATCATACGGGAAATATCAACGCAGGAGCCCATATGCAGGATGGGCGGGATGCCGACCAGCTTGCACACGCGCTTGAGGCCCTCACCGCAGTATTCGGCGGCGTCGAGATCCATGAGGCCTGCCTTGGCCGCGGCCTGTGCCGAACAGCCGGAGACGATGACGATGATATCGTTCTTGAGGAGCTTCTTCATCAGCTCAATGTGCGCGGTGTCGGGGCGGACCTTGGGGTTGTTGCAGCCGACCATTGCGACAGCGCCGCGCAGGACGCCGGCCTTGACGACGTCAGCCAGAGGCTTGAGCGTGCCGAGCGCGTCAACGTGGGAGTTGCACACGCCGTCGAGCTCTTTCTTAATGGCCTCGACCGAGTAGCCGACGCGTGCCTTGGTCTTGAGGTTCGGAATGTTGACAAGCTCGGGCTTGCGGTTTTTGAAGTTTTCAATCGCCATGCGGATGATCGCCTTGGCGTTGTCCGCCGCAGTGTCCTCGTGGAACTCGATGAAATCGGAGTCCGGCATACGGGCGATGGGAGACGTGGTGATGAACTTGGTATGGAAGCACTTGGACAGCGGGCCAAGGGCCGGGAAGATGCACTGCACGTCGACGACGATGGCCTCGCAGGCGCCCGTCAGAACGACGTTTTCCTGCTGCAGGAAGTTGCCCGCCATCGGAATGCCCTGACGCATGGCGACCTCGTTGCCGGTGCAGCAGACGCCCGCGATGTTGATGCCCTTTGCGCCGACGGACTTGGCCAGCGCGACCATCTCGGGATCCTGCGAATACATGACGATCATCTCGGAAAGAGACGGATCGTGGCCGTGGACGATGATGTTGACCATGTCCTTTTCCATGACGCCGATGTTGGCGGTGGTGTCAAGGGGACGCGGGGTGCCGAACAGAATGTCGGAGAACTCGGTGCCCATCATGGAGCCGCCCCAGCCGTCGGACAGACCGGCGCGCAGGGACTGCTTGATCAGAGCCTCCGGCAGCGAGGAACAGCCCATATGCGTCATGTGCAGCGACTGCGAGACCTCACGGTCGATCGCGCGCGGCTCGATGCCGGCGTCATGCCACAGCTTCTGGGTGTGCTCCGGTGCGCGCTTGAGGTAGCGCTGCACGCCGAACGGCTTGCCGTACTCGAGAAGACCCGTCTCGGCGACCTCGTGGGCCAGATCGTAGATATCCTTGCCCTCGGTCTCGATGCCCCACTCGGCGGCGATCTTCTTCAGCTTTTCCGGATCCTTGACCTGGTAGGAGCCGCCCTCTTTCGCCTGATAGAGCGTGTGGCAGATCTGACGGCCATGGTCGGAGTGCGTGGCTGCGCCGCCTGCGGTGAAGCGCAGATAGTTGCGGCCGACGATGCCGTGTACGTCGCAGCCGCAGATGCCGCGCGGCGCCTTGGGCGTGATGCGGCAGGGGCCCATGGAGCAAATGCGGCAGCAGGTGCCGGCTTCGCCGAAGCCGCAGTGCGGCGTCTGATTCTTGACGCGCTGCTGCCAGGAATCCGCGCCAACTTTTTTGCCGGTTTCAAGCAATTCGTTGGTCGCTGCTTCCATCTGTTCAACTGTGATTAAGCGATCCCAATCCATCGATGATGTATCCTCCTAAAATATGTTCTGAACCGGCCTGCGTACACCGGACGCAGAGCCGAAAGGGGCGGCGGACTGCCCGTGCGGACAGACCGAGCAGGCGCAGCTGCGCTTTGAAACCAAAAAGCGGCAGGATGCACCTCATATAGCTTGTGTCCATTTTACCAAGCGCCCCGAAAAAAGTCAACCGATGCGAACCCCCTGCGGGGGATCACCGGAAATCCAATTTTACGGAGAGAATAAAACATTAAAAATAGATAAAGTCAGAATTATCTACAAAATAACAGATAATTCTGACTTTATGCAGAAAATGATATGCGGTATCCGGATATTCCTTTTTTTATGATCCCATATGAACATTGATATGCGGATAGCACATGGTGATCCCGGCAGCGGAAAAGACCTCCTGCATCCCGTCGAGCACATCGTTATAGCACGTCCAATAATCCTCTGTGCGCGCCCAGAAGCGCAGGACATACTGGATCGAGCTGTCGCCGTAGGAGACGACGTGCGCCTCGACAGGCCGGTCGCGGAGCGTCTTTTCATGCGCTGCCGCAGCGGCGCAGAGGGCGGCGCGGACCTTGTCCGCCGCATCGTCATAGGATGCCGAAACCGTCACGTCGACGCGGCGCACGTCCTCGCTCGTCATGTTGACGATGCTGCCCGCCGTGACCTGGCTGTTGGGCAGATAGATGATCTGGTTGTCATAGGTGCGCAGGCTCGTATAGACCGCGCCGATGGTCAGCACGGTCCCGGCCTTGTCGCCGATCTGGACATAATCGCCCGACCGGAAGGGCTTGGCCGTCAGGATCATCAGCGCGCCCGCGACGTTGGACAGCGCCGTCTGCATCGAGAGCGAAACGGCAAGACCGGCGACGCTCAAAATCGCCAGCAGAGAGCTTGTATCGATGCCGAGCGTCCCGGCCACAAGCATGACGGCGATAAAGATCAGAACTGCCTTGGCCGTCGTGCGCAGGAAGCCGAAAATGGTGTGGTCAAGCTTCGAATGCGAAAACAGCTTGTCCGCCGCCTTCAGAATCAGCCGGATCAGCACTGCGCACAAAACCAGCAGAACTGCCGCGTACAGCAGCTTCTGCAGCGTCAGCTTTGAAAAGAACGACGCCACCTGCTTCTCGTCAATGGCAGCCGAGTCAAGAACAGAAGAAACGAACATAAAACCTCCTGTGCGTTATGGGTAGTACCTGCCCTACAGCCGAATGGGCAGGTATATACGAGTTTGCCGCAGACGTTCAGCTACGCAGTGCGCTCAAGATCTCCGGGAGCAGCACGTCGCGGTTCTCCTCCGATACCTCGATCAGGCGCACGTTCGGGTGGCTGCGGATGGCGGCGGCGAGCGGGGTGTCGGCCTTTTTCTGCACCACGCCGAGGATGGGGACGCATCCATCCAGAAGCGTCCGGATGCGTGCGGAATACGTGTCCGCGTGCCGCTCCATGCGGCCGATCTCGTCCATCAGCACAAGGTCGCAGTCCTCCGCGCCCTTCAGCGCGTCCATGCCCGCCGTTTCAAACGCGTCCGGGAACGACGCGATGCCAAGTTCCGGGCGGCGGATGCCAACGCGGTTCTGTGCGCCGCAGAGCAGATCCTGCGCGGCGGCGGGATGCAGATAGACGGGTCTGCTGCCGTCCGCCTCCGGCTTTGCCGAGACGGTGCGGAAGCCGCCCAGCCGCTCCGGCTGCAAAGCGTCCAGCGCGGCGGCGATCAGCGTGCTTTTCCCGATCTGCACAGGACCGGTCAGAAATACGTGCATCCTTACCCCTCCTCCCGCGGCTTTTTCGCGGTCCCGGAGCGCTTCGCCCGGTGCAGGATCATCTCTGCCGCGATCGACACGGCGATCTCCGCCGGGGTCTGTCCGAGAATATCAAGACCGATTGGCGCGTGAATGCGGGCAAGCTCCGCCTCCGGGATGCCGTTTTCCATGAGATACGCATTGGTCGACGCAATTTTATGGCGGCTGCCGATGCAGCCGATATACGTCGCGGGCGAACGCATCGCCTGCAGCAGCACCTCGCGGTCGGCCTGATGGCCGGGGGTCATGATGCAGACGTAATCGTTTTCCGTGAGCGTCAGATGCGCGCCAATGTCCAGATAATCGCCGAGAATGACGCGCTCAGCCTGCGGATAGTGCTCCGGCGTGGCAAATCCCGGCCGGTTGTCATAGACCACAACGCGGAAATCGACCGAAGCCAGCACCGGCACGAGCGCTGCGCCGACGTGCCCGCCGCCGAAGATATACGCATAGCCCGCCCGCGTGAGCGGCTCGACGTAATAGCGCGGCTCACCCTTTTTCGTGACCGCATCCGCACAAAGCATCGGACGCAGCTCGTCCGGTGTGATGCAGTCCGTGAAGCGCAGACCATGCGCCTCGTCATAGGTCCCCATTGCGCTGACGCAGCCATCGTCCATGCGGTAGACGAGCCAGCTGTTCTGATTGCCGTTCAGAAGCTCCAGAATGCCGCGCAGCAGCGCGGTATCCGCCTCGGCCTGCGGGTCAAAATACTGGAAGAAGACCGTCACATTGCCGCCGCAGATCATACCAATATCCGCGACCTCGTTGGGGGCCAGGCAGTAGCCGTGCACGAGGGACTGCTTCGTTTTCAGGACCTCCATCGCCAGCTTCCCGGATTCCAGCTCGACCGCGCCGCCGCCGACGGTGCCCTCCGTATGGCCGTCGGCGAAGACGGCCATTTTTGCGCCCGCACCGCGCGGCGTGGAGCCGGACGAGGCGAGAATGCTGCACAGCACGACGCCCTCGCCCTGCGCGAGCGCCTGCAGCATGGATGTGAAAAGCGCTTTCATACAAGATCCTCCATTCTGATCGTCAGGATGCCAAGCCGCTTGGTCTGCGGCAGATAATATGGATATTGCACATCTTCCGTCCGCCGCAGACGCGGCAGGACGGCCTCGGGCGTGATCGCGCCGGGCGTTTCGTCCCGGCTGTAGATGCGGAAGAACCGGACGGCTTCGTCCAGCGACGCAAACGGCTGTCCGTGCTCCAGCTCCTGCGCGTCAAATTCGAACGGCACGCCCAGTTTGCGGAGCGTTTCGCAGGCGGCGGGAGCTGTCTCGCCGCGAATGGGCTGCTCTGTCAGAGAAAACCGGTGTAAATCGTAGTTCTTTTTGATGATAATGACCGTTTTCGCGCACTGTCTGCGCGCGACGGGAAGAATTTCCGCAAGACTGCCGAAAAAGCAGAAGACCATCGCGTCGTACTGTGTTTTGTCCTCCGACGTCAATAAATCGCAGTGCAGCGGCGTGATATTTGTGAGCTGCCGCGTTCGGATGGTCTGCCGCAGCACGTCCAGCGCCTCGTCAGATACGTCCGCCGCTGTGATTTTCTCGAAATACGGACTCAGCGCGGCGGATAACGCTCCCAGCCCGCACCCCGCGTCGCAGAGCGTGCGGCAGCCGGAGAGCCTGGGCGCGAGAATGGCGGCAAGGCGCGCGTGATAGTCGCTTTTTTCATTCGCCGCCTGCATGAACCGGATCATGTCCGGTGTCCAGACAAACATACCTCTATTCCTCCTGGGCGTAGGTAACCGCTGATTGAATCGGCAAGAGTTGTCAGCGAGAGATTTTGTCCCAAATGAAAGTTTGAAAACGCAGGAATACTTTGTGTATTTCAAGTTTTTCAAACTGCACAGTTGGGGCAAAAGCTCCGCTGACAACCGCAGACGATTTAATCATCGGTTACATAGGGCGTACAGACGGAAAAGACGCGGCTTCCGGCCTGTACCTGCGTGACGGCGACCGGAACGCCGTAGAGCGTCTGCAAAAGCTCCGGCGTGAGCACCTGTCCCGGCAGGCCGAAGGCCAGCACCCGTCCGTCCTTCAGCGCCAATACCTTTGTCGCATAACGGAAGGCCTGATTCGGCTCGTGCGTGGAAAAAATGACGCTGTAGCCACCCGCCGACAGCGCTTCAATGCGCTGCATGACGCGGAAGCTGTTGCCATAGTCAAGACTCGCCGTCGGCTCGTCCATGATGAGCGTGTGCGCGTTCTGGATCAGCGCCCGGCCGAGCAGCATCAGCTGCCGTTCGCCGCCGGAGATGCGCATACACCCGCGCGAAGCCAGCGCGCCGATGCCAAGCTCGTCCAGAATCCGCTGCGCTGCGTTCGTCTGCTCCCGAGAGGGGCTGTCAAACGGCCCAAGCTGCGCGCCAAGGCCCATCAGAACGCTGTCGAGCACCGTATGGTCGAACGCCGGACTGTAGGACTGCGGAATATACGCAAGCTCCGCCGCCAGCGCGCGGCGGGAATAGTCCCGCACGTCGCGGCCCGCGATTTTGACGCTGCCGCGCTTCGGCTCCAGAAAGCCGAGCAGACAGCGGAACAGCGTGCTCTTTCCCACGCCGTTCGGGCCGAGCACGGCAATGCGTTCGCCCCTGTCCGCGCAGAAGCTGACGCTTTTTAATACGTCTGCCTCGCCATAGGAAAACACAAGGTCAGATACCTCAAGCTGCATCCCGCGCGCCTCCCTTCACAATTAAATAGAGGAACAGCGGCGCGCCGACGAGGGCCGTGAGGATGCCGAGCGGAATTTCGCCCGTCGTGAGGCACCGCGCCAGATCGTCGACCAGCATGAGAAAGCTTGCGCCCAGCAGCATCGAGCACGGCAGCAGAAGCCGGGTGTTCTGTCCGACGAGCAGACGGCAGATATGCGGGATCACGAGTCCCACCCAGCCGATCATGCCGCTGATGGAGACGCTGGCCGCCGTTGTAAGCGTCGCGCAGACGATGACGGCCAGCCGCAGGAGCTTCGTATTGACGCCCATGCTGCGCGCCTCAGCCTCGCTGATGGTCAGCAGGTTCAGCCGCCAGCGCAGGAAAAACAGCGGGATCAGGCCCAGCAGAATGGGGACCATCGCAAAATGCAGATCGTCCAGCCGCACAGCGGTCAGTGCGCCCATCAGCCAGTAGGTGATGGCGGGCAGCTGCTCGTTCGTGTCGGCGACCAATTTAATAAAGGAGGTTCCGGCGGAAAACAGCGACCCGACCATCACGCCCGCCAGCACCATCGCCAGATTCGAGCGCATCCGGCTCAGCCGCCCGACCAGATACGTCAGTCCCACCGCCGCAAGGCCGAAGAGGAACGAGCCTGCCGTGATGACGGCGTAGCTCGCGCCGAGCAGAATCGCCAGCGCCGCACCGAAGCACGCGCCGGTCGACGCGCCCAGCAGATCGGGCGACACCATGGGGTTGCGGAACATGGCCTGATACGACGCGCCCGCGGCAGAGAGCGCCGCGCCGATGAGCGCGGCGGACAAAATGCGCGGCAGGCGGATCTGGATGACGACGGAGGCCTCCTCCGGCGTCCATGTGGGCGCGAGGCGCAGATGCCCGCGCGAAACGCCCGACAGCGCCCGGTCCGCCAGCAGCCGCGCGGTCTGTAATGCCGAGACGCGGTACCGGCCCAGCAGGAACGACAGAAAAAAGACCGCCGCCAGCAAAATCAAAAGGATCAGGACACACCGCCTGCCCGTTTTTTCAGGTTTCATCAGCCTACTCCAAACAAAAGCGTTGTTTTTCATACCGTACCACCCTTTGCGTCTTCCTGTCAAGCAAAAGCGCCGGATTTTATTCGGAATTGCCGAATCTTACAGAAAATCCGCCCCTGCGCGGGCCGGACGAGCTGAACAGGCAATATGCGTATTTTATTGCAGCATATGCATTGCGATTTCGTCCTCAATCAGCATGTTTACACTGCTTCAGATACTCTTCTCTTGTAATCATCATGTGGAGAAAACCGTCCTCCACACCCAATTCCCGAAAGCCTGCCCTGCGATGGGTTTCCCATGCGGTGATTTCGTTCCGGGCGACCGCGAAGTCGTTATGGATCCTGAAAATGCCGCAATCACGGAACGCGTGATCCAGCATCAGCCTCAGCGCGGGAACGGCATACCCCTTGCCGCGGTAGGGAGCATACATCACGATGCCCATATCCCACCAATCATTTTCGGGCGTATAGTGGAAATTCACATCGCCGATCCATGCGCCATCTAGGCTGCGTTTGATGTAAGCATAGAAGCGCTCCGGCTCATTTCCGACCCAGCTATCGTACCAATCGGCAAGCGCCTCGTCCGGGCAGTCGATGCAGCCGGTGTCCCGATGGTAGCCCGCATAGGCAACATCCCAGCCCGCGTTGTAAGCCATCGTTTCCGGGTCAGCCATCATCTGCTGATAGAACCACAGATCTTCCCGCTTGGGGATGTACAGTTCAAGCTCTCGTGTAATATATGCCATAACGCGCCTCCGTATTTTTAGGATAATCTATGGTCGATCGTGTTTTATCATATTCTTATCACGCCATCAAGCGACGATACGCATGGCGGCTTCGAAAAATACCGCTGCTTCGTTAGACACGCGCTATGTCCGGCGATTTTATAGACGGACAATTTATGGGGAGGCGACAATTTCTGCGCCTCTCGCAGAAGGCCGCGCGATAAACCGCCGCAGACATTCGTTGATGCGAATGTCTGCGATGGGCCAAAGTATTTATCGCGTATGCAGGACCTGCGCCGCCCGATCCGGGTAATCCGTGATCAGCGCGTCCGCGCCGACGCTGGCGAGATAGGCCATGTCTTCCTCGGCATTGACTGTCCAGTACTGAATGGCCAGATCATGCGCGTGGGCAAAGTTGATGACCGTTGTGGTGCCGAGGTTGATGCCGAAGCTCGACTCCGCGTCGCCGAACGGCAGCTGGAGCACGTCGTAGGAGCAGGTGAAATCCGTTTTGCCGGTCAAGGCGGCAAAGTAGAACTGCACGACCTCCGCCGGGCTGGCGCTGCGGTGCATGTCCGGGTAGTTCGCCGTGATGTAGTCCGCGACCTCATCGCGGAAGCTGCCGACGATGACGCGGTCGAGCAGATTTCGCTCGTTCAGCGTCGCATACAGCTGGTCTGCCGCGGCCAGACCGACCTCGCCGCCGTCCTTGATCTCAATAATGTACCGATAGTCCCCGGCAGAGGTCAGATAGTCCAGCACCTCGTCCAAAGACAAAATGCGCAGCTCGTCCGGCACGGCGTCGCCGTGTAAATCCGTATACGGCGTTTCGCCCGCGTCATTTACGAACTGCGCCGCTATGTTCAGCTCCTTCAGCTCTGCCAGCGTCTTATCCCGGACAAGCACGTTTTCCGCTCCAAACACGGTCACGGCATCCGACACGCGGTCGAGCGTGGAATCATGCGAGAGCACCAGAACGTCGTCCGCCGTCATATGCAGGTCGAACTCGAAATAATCCACCTGCACATCCGGGTTTTCCGCACAGCCGCGGAACGCCGCCAGCGTCTCCTCCGGGAACTCGCCCGCGCCGCTGCGGTGCGCCGAGATCGCCGTTTCACCGGTGATGAACGGGTTGTTCGTTTCGTATTGCTTCAGATTTTTCGGATTCGAACGATGATGGAACTGCGCAATGCCGATAATTGCAATCACAACTACGATGCAGAGCAGCACGAGAAGGCTCCTGCCGATGACTTTTTTGACTTTCATGATGATTCTCCTGACTGTCATATTTGCATAATCTATGGTCAATCGCATTTTATCATATTTTCCGCCGCGCCATCAAGAGACGATACGCATGATGGCTGCGAAAAATGCCGCAGGCTCGTTAAAACAATGCGGCATCCGCCGTACATCTGCCGGGCTCATACTCCCGTGTCAGCGGGCATATACTCCAATAGCATACACAGCCTGGAGGTGCCCGTATGACAGAGGACTTACTCACCAGAGCCAGAGAGCTGGCTGTGTACATCATCGAGAACCGCGCCACCATCCGGCAGGCGGCAAAGCACTTCGGACTTTCCAAATCGACCGTGCATAAGGATCTTTCCGAGCGGCTGCCGATGGCGAACCGCGCGCTGTATCTTTCTGTGCGGGAGATTCTCGACCAGAACAGGGCCGAGCGCCACATCCGCGGCGGTCTGGCTACGAGAAAGAAATATAAGGGGTTCTGAATCTTGTCGTTTTCCGGGCGTTTTCCCGTTTTTTGGGGGAAACGTCCGGCTTTTTATACAGCTTGCTAAAAATTTGTGAGTTTCGATAAAATTTTTTGAGAAATGGGTTGATTCTTTGATGCGGAAGGTATATACTTGGAATCAGGAAACAACTCCATTCAACAACAACACAACGTTCAGGAGGCAAAGAGTCATGAAATATGGTCGTACATTCAATTTCTCCGCAGGCCCCGCAATGATGCCGGAGCCCGTGCTGGAGGAGATCCGCGACGAGATGATGAACTACCGCGGCAGCGGTATGTGCGTCATGGAAATGAGCCACCGTTCCCCTGTTTTCCAGCAGATCATCGACGAGGCCGAGCAGGATCTGCGCGACCTCATGGGCATTCCCGACAACTATAAGGTCCTGTTCATTCAGGGCGGCGCAACGCTCCAGTTCTCCATGATCCCGATGAACCTCATGAAGAACGGCAAGGCCGTCTACATCGAGACCGGCGCATGGTCCAAGAAGGCCATTGCGGAAGCCAAGAAGGTCGGCGAGGTCATCGTCGCCGCTTCCAGCAAGGACAAGAACTATACCTACGTTCCCGACTGCTCCGATCTGGATATCCCCGAAGACACCGATTACGTCTACATCTGCGAAAATGAGACGATCCATGGCGTGACCTGGAACAAGCTGCCCAACACCAAGGGCCATGTGCTTGTTTCCGACCAGTCCTCCATGTTCCTCTCCAAGCCCTGCAACGTGTCCGATTACGGCATGATCTACGCGGGCGTGCAGAAGAATGTCGGCCCCGCCGGCATGGTCGTCGTCATCGTCCGTGAGGATCTGATCCGCGACGATCTGAAGGATCTGCCCATCTACCTGCAGTACAGCACGCACGCAGGCGCAGGCTCCATGTACAACACCCCGAACTGCTGGGCCATCTACTGCTGCGGCAAGGTCTTCAAGTATCTGAAGAGCATCGGCGGCCTCGAAGAGATGCACAAGCGCAATCTCGACAAGGCGAAGGTCTTCTATGACTTCCTGGATTCCTCCAAGATGTTCAAGGGCACCGTCGAGCCGGAGTTCCGCTCCCTCATGAACATCCCGTTCGTGACCGGGTCTGCTGACCTCGACAAGGAAGTCGTCGCCGCCACCAAGGCAGCCGGTTACGACAACCTCAAGGGCCACAAGTCCGTCGGCGGCCTGCGCGCTTCCATCTACAACGCCATGCCCAAGGAGGGCGTGGAAGCGCTCGTCGAGTTCCTCAAGAACTTCGAAGCCAACTACGGCAAATAAGAAAACCTACAAGGCGCGGCATATCCTGTCGCGCCTTATTTCACAGAACAAATATAAGGAGATTTTATCATGCGTATTCTCGTAACTGATGGAATGGACAAGACCGCAATGGCGCAGCTGCGTGAGGCAGGCCACGAGGTCGTCGAGCAGTTCTATGCTCCCGAAGAGCTGGGCGCGGCCCTGCGTGAGTTTGACGCAGTCGTCGTCCGCTCCAAGACCAAGGTCCGCGCGAACCACATCGACGAGGCCAAGGGCGGCAAGCTGAAGCTCATCATCCGCGGCGGTGTCGGCGTTGACAACATCGACGTGAAGTATGCCGAGGCCAACGGCATCACCGTCAAGAACACCCCGAAGGCTTCCTCTCAGTCCGTCGCAGAGCTGGCCATGGGCCATATGTTCTCCTGCGCGCGCTACCTGTCCATCGCCGGACACACCATGCGCGAGGGCAAGTGGGAAAAGAAGGCATACGGCAAGGGCATCGAGCTGCAGGGCAAGACCCTCGGCATCGTCGGCTTCGGCCGCATCGGCCAGCATCTGGGCGTCATGGCCAAGGCCATCGGCATGACTGTCATCGCCTTTGATATCTTCCACATCCCCGGCATCGAAGAACAGCTGGGCATCCCCTATGTCGAGATGGACGAGCTGCTTGCCAAGTCCGACTTCATCTCCGTCCATGCCCCGGCAGTTGACGGCGGCGCACTGATTAACGCAGAGCGCATCGCAAAGATGAAGGACGGCGTGTGCATCATCAACACCTCCCGCGGCACCAACGTTGACGAGGCCGCTCTGCTGGCCGCGCTCGAATCCGGCAAGGTCCGCGCCGCCGGTCTGGACGTCTACGCTGACGAGCCTGCCTCCAACTCTGCGCTGTACTCCCATCCGATGGTCTCCTGCACGCCGCATATCGGCGCTGCCACCGTCGAGGCGCAGAAGCGCATCGGCGCGGAGATTGTGGACATTATCACGAATTTCGGCAAATAATTTCAGCTATTTCGCACAGGCATCCGCGCTTGTATTTCTGGCGCGGATGCGATATGATAATTTTGAGCAATCTGTAAAAGGATCGCAATAGATTGGTACAATTTTTTGAGGAGGATTTACCAAAATGAATGCTTATGTTGCCAGTGTCATCGACTATGTCAAGCAGGCACACGGGAATGAGCCTGAATTCGTTCAGACTGTAGAAGAGGTTCTCTCTTCCGTTTCCCCGATCATGGACGCGCATCCCGAATACGAGAAGGTTGACCTTCTGAAGAGAATGGTCGAGCCCGAAAGAATGTTCACGTTCCGCGTCTGCTGGATGGATGACAAGGGCGAATACCATACAAACCGCGGCTGGCGCTGCCAGTTCAACGGCGCGATCGGCCCGTACAAGGGCGGCATCCGCTTCCAGAAGAACGTTTACGAAGGCATCATCAAGTTCCTCGGCTTCGAGCAGACCTTCAAGAACTCCCTGACCGGCCTGCCCATGGGCGGCGCAAAGGGCGGCTCCGACTTCGATCCTGCCGGCAAGTCCGACGCGGAAGTCATGCGCTTCTGCCAGAGCTTCATGACCGCTCTGTACCGCTACATCGGGCCGGACATCGACGTTCCCGCGGGCGACATGGGTGTCGGCGGCCGTGAGATCGGCTATATGTTCGGCCAGTACCGCAGACTCAAGGGTGTCTGGGAGAACGGTGTTCTGACCGGCAAGGGCATGAGCTACGGCGGCTCCCTGATCCGTCCGGAAGCAACCGGCTACGGCGCAGTTTACTATTTGCAGGAAGTCCTGAAGCATGAGAACGACACCATCGAGGGCAAGCGTCTTGCCATCTCCGGCTACGGCAACGTCGGCTGGGGCATCATGAAGAAGGCTGCCGAGTTGGGCGCGAAGGTCACCTATTTCGCAGGCCCCGACGGCTATATCCATGATCCGGACGGCGTCGTCGGCGAAAAGCTCGACTTCATCCTCGAGATGCGCGCAAAGGATCCGATGCACTGCAAGCCGTATGCCGACAAGTACGGCGTGGAATTTGTTCCGGGCGAAAAGTGCTGGGGCGTGAAGGACGTTGATGTCTATATGCCCGCTGCGACCCAGAACGACGTGCGCATGGAGTCCGCAGAAAAGATCGCCGCCTCCGGCGTCAAGTACTACATCGAGGTCGCCAACATGCCGACCACGAACGACGCTCTGAACTATCTGCGCGCGCAGAAGCACATGATCGTCGCTCCGTCCAAGGCTGTCAACGCGGGCGGCGTCGGCGTTTCCGGTCTTGAAATGAGCCAGAACTCCGAGCGTCTGGTCTGGACGGCTGAGGAAGTCGATGCGCAGCTGCACAAGATGATGAAGAACATCCACAAGGTCAGCGCAGAGGCTGCCGAAGAGTACGGCCTCGGCTACGATCTGGTTGCGGGCGCCAACATCGCCGGCTTCAAGAAGGTCGCACAGGCCATGTACGAGCAGGGCGTGTTCTGATCTATTTCCATTCCATACACAGCAGCCCCAGCGGTTTTCGCCGCTGGGGCTGTTCCATTCTTTTCAGTGCAGCACTGGCGCGGGAACGTCAAAGGCTCCCCTTTGCATAAAGGGGAGCCTTTTATATGTGTCTATAGCCTTATCTTCGGTCATTTCATCTGCGCGATATCGCAGACGATCTCGACGCACTTGTCAACGCCGAGCGTGCCGCTGTCGAGGCAGACATCGTAATTCTCGGCCTCGCCCCAGTTGCGGTTGGTGTAATGCTTGTAATAGACCTTGCGCTTGCTGTCCTTCTCCTGCAGGCGCTTTTCCATGGGCTTGCTCGTCTCGCCGTAGCGTTCGCGCACGCGGGCGGCGCGGTGGGCCATGTCGGAGTGGATGAAAATGTGCAGGCAGTCCGGCTGATCCTTCAGGATGAAGTCGGCGCAGCGGCCGACGATAACGCACGGACCCTTGCTGGCAAGATCGCGGATGACGTTCGTCTGGCAGACGTAGAGCTTATCCGACACGGACATGGTATCGACCAGACCCATCGGGTGCGAGGAGACGGCAATATTAAACAGGAAGCTGCTGGTGACAGAGGCGTATTCGCCGATCTCCTCGATGAATTCATGCGAGAAGCCGCTTTCTTTGGCGACCTTGTCGACTAGCTCCTTGTCATAATAGGGGATGCCGAGCTTCTCAGCCACCGCCTTGCCGATGCTTCGTCCGCCGCTGCCAAACTGGCGGCTGATGGTGATGACCTTATTTGTCATAGGAACTCCCCCTTTATTTTGGTGGCTTCATTATACACCAAAATCGGCGGGTTGACAAATAAAAATTTTGTGCGCAGCAATCGCCCGCCTCAAGGTTCGGTTACAGATACGGCCGCATATCCTTGACCAGCTGGTCCTCCAGCCGGATGAGCGACTGGGCGAGGCCCCGCGCGTCCTCGTCCGCTGTGGGGTACTGGTTGCAGTAGCGGGCGAGCGACTTGATGCCCATCGAGCAGCCGGTCGAGATGAGATCGGCTGTCGTCGCGTCTCCGGGCTTCATGGAAAGCATCGCCTGCGTTTTCAGATACGACATAGCGCGCGCCGCCGGGTCTGCACGCTTCGGCTCCTTGCCCTGATGGCGCAGCCGGTCCTCTGCCTGTGCGGCAAGCTGCTCGTGCTGGCGTTTGCTGTCAAGCAGGCGCTTTTGCAGCGGGCCCTCCGCGCTGTTTTTCAGCACATCCTCCAGCGAACGGATGGCCATATCCGTCCCCGCCGCGCACTCCGACAGCAGATGCAGGGTATCTTCGTTCATATACATCTCCTCCTTCTGCGAGTATTGTGTTCCAAAATAGAAAAAAGTATGATACAATACGAAAAAAGGAGGCGCTGCTATGCGTATGGAACGGACGGTCCGCGAGATCGCGGGCGATTATGCCGTGCTGGAAAACGAGACAGGCGGCACAACGGAGGTCGCGCTGGCGCTGCTGCCGGACGGCATTGCCGAGGGCACGGTGCTGATTTTTGAAAATTTTGAATACCGCATAAAGGAGAATATGCCATGATCCGTCATATCGTCATGTGGAAATTCCGCGAGGGAGAAGCGGAAAACCGTGAAAAATTCCTGTCTGGCCTGCAGGCGCTGGACGGCGTGATCCCGGAGATCCGCCATATGGAGATCCACCGCAGCTGCAAGCCCGGCAATCCCTACGACGCCTGTCTGATCGCCGATTTTGACGATCTGGACGCGCTGTCCCGTTACAAAAACGACCCGCGCCATGTCGCGGTGTCCACGCTCTGCAAGTCCATCCGCGAATCGCGCGGCGCGATCGACTACGAGCTGTAAGCCCGGTATATCGATTTACCGTTTCAGGAGGGAGCTTCATGAAAACCGAACATATTCAGAAGCAGCTGGATTTTTTCGTCCGCGACAAGGCGCACCACGCCTACCGCAAGCCCGCCGAAGACGTGCACGCGCTGGCCGCAGAGCTTGCGGCGCAGGGGCTTGACGATATGCAGCGCTCGGTCGCACGGCTGCGCTATGTGCTGGCGCAGGAAACGCCCGTCGTTTTCCCGGATGAGTGCATCACGCTGCTGCGCACCGTGCGCACCATTCCGGAGATCCACACAGAAGAAGAGGACAGGCAGCTGCACGAGACGCACGCGTTCCATGAAAACGGCCGCGTATTCAATATGTGCCCCGATTACGGGATGCTGATGGCGGACGGCTTTACGAAAAAGGCCGAAAAGATTCGCACGCAGCTGGAAAAGGCAGAAACGGCGGAGCAGAAGGAATTTCTGCAGGCCATGCTGGACGTGCTTTCCATCGTGACGGACTTCGCCGCGCGCTACCGCGAGGAGGCGCTGCGCGTAGGCAACCAGACGGTTGCGGACACGCTTTCCAAAATCCCCGCCAACGCGCCCGAAACGCTTCTCGAAGCGCTGCAGTTCCTGCGCCTGCTGCATTACGCCATGTGGTGCAACGGCAACTATCACAATACCATCGGCCGTATCGACCAGTTCCTGTACCCCTATTACCGGCACGATCTGGACGCAGGGCTTCTGACAAAGGACGGGGCGCTTGAGCTGCTGGAGGAGTTTTTCGTCTCCTGCAACCGCGACAGCGACCTTTACATCGGCATCCAGCAGGGCGACAACGGGCAGACCATCGTACTGGGCGGCTCGAACGAGGACGGCTCCGACGCGTATAACAACCTGTCCGAGCTGTGCCTGATCGCCAGCCGCGAGCTGTGCCTCATTGACCCGAAGGTCAACCTGCGCGTGCACAAAAACACGCCGCTGTCCGTCTACGAGCTTGCCACGACGCTCACACAGAAGGGCCTCGGCTTCCCACAGTATACGAACGACGAAATTGTCATTCCTGCGCTGCTGCGCTGGGGCTATGAGAAGCAGGACGCGTATAACTACACGCTGGCCGCCTGCTGGGAGATCCTTGTGACGGGCTATATGGATCTTGTCAACTGGGACAGCCTGAACTTCCTCAAGACCGTGCAGGACGCCTGCGAGCATCTGCCGGAGTGCAAAACATATGAAGACTTCGCGGCGCTTGTGAAGCAGAATATCGAGGCGCAGGCCGGGGCGCTCATGGCGGAGACGAAAAACGTCTATAAAGAGCCGTCGCCCCTCGTGAGCCTCATGTGCCCGGACTGCCTCGAAAAGATGCGCGATATCTCGAAGCCCGGCAAGTATAATAACTACGGCTTCCACGGCGACGGGCTTGCCACAGCCGCCGATTCCATGGCCGCTGTACGCAAATACGTCTACGACGAGAAGACCTTCACGCCGGAAACCATGCTCGCCATGCTGCACGCCGATTTCAAGGGCTATGAGCGCGAACAGAATATGCTCCGCTACGAAGGCCCGAAGTTCGGCAACGACGATGATTTTGTCGATTCCATCGCCGTGCAGCTGCTCGACTGGTATGCCGACGCGCTGGAAGGGAAGAAAAACGACCGCGGCGGCTGCTTCCGCGCGGGCACGGCCTCGGCCATGTATTATATCTGGCATTCGAAGGACGCGCCTGCCTCGCCCGACGGCCGCAGCGCGCATGAGGCGCTGCCCTGCAACTACTCGCCATCCCTCTTTGCCCGCTGCGAAGGCCCGATCTCCATCATCAAGTCCTTTGCCAAGCCGCATCTGACGCGCGTGGCAAACGGCGGCCCGCTGACCGTCGAGCTGTCCGACACCATGTTCCGCAATGAGGACGCCATCCGCAAATGCGCCATGTTCGTCAAGAGCTTCATGGACATGGGCGGACACCAGATGCAGATCAACGCCGTCAACCGCGACAGGCTGCTTGACGCGCAGAAGCACCCGGAGAATTACCGCAACCTCATCGTGCGCGTCTGGGGCTGGAGCGGCTACTTCGTTGAGCTGAACGAGGTCTATCAGAACCACATCATCAAGCGCTCGGAAATGAGCCTGTAACATCGTAAGAAAGGAAAAAACACTATGCTGGAAGCACTGAAAGAACAGGTATTAAAAGCCAATCTGGCCCTGCCAAAACACGATCTTGTCACCTTCACCTGGGGCAACGTCTCCGCCATCGACCGCGAAAGCGGCCTGATCGCCATCAAGCCGTCGGGCGTGGAGTACGATGAGATGACCGCCGACGACATCGTGCTCGTGAGTCTGGAGACCGGCGAACGCGTCGAGGGCCGTCTCAAGCCCTCGTCCGACACGCCGACGCACGTAGAGCTGTACCGGGCCTTCCCGTCCATCGGCGGCATTGTCCACACGCACAGCCGCTGGGCGACCAGCTTTGCGCAGGCCGGCGCCGGCATCGACGCCATGGGCACCACGCAGGGCGATTATTTCTACGGCCAGATCCCCTGCACCCGCAGCATGACGCCGGAGGAGATCAAGGACGCGTATGAAAAGAACACCGGCCTTGTCATCATCGAGGAATTCAAGCGCCGCGGCATCGACCCGGCACAGGTTCCCGCCGTGCTCGTCCACAACCACGGCCCGTTCACCTGGGGCAAGGACGCGGACGAGGCGGTCTACCACGCCGTTGTGCTTGAAGAGGTCGCGTTTATGAACTTCCACGCCAAACTGCTGAACCCCGCCGCAGGCCCCATGCCGCAGGTGCTGCTTGATAAGCATTATCTGCGCAAGCACGGCGCAAACGCTTATTATGGGCAGGGCTGAGACAATGGAACGGCCAGTGCAGGAGGCGCTGCGCGATTGTATTGCGGACGAGCAGACCTATCAGTTTACACACTTTTCCCACCGCGACGCGTGGGAGCTTGGCCATGCGCTGGTGGACGCGTGCGAAAAGATGGGCGCGCCGCTTGCCGTGGAGATCGAGATCAATCACGTGATCGTCTTCCGCTATTACCCGGACGGCACGGGCGCGTATCACGAGCAGTGGCTGCGGCGCAAGCGGAATCTGGTCAACCTGCTTGAAAAAAGCTCCCAGCGCGCGTATTACGAGCTGGAGGTCAATTGCGAGGATCAGGAACGCGACTGGCGGCTGCCGCGCAGTGACTACGCCGCGTGCAGCGGCGCGTTCCCCATCCGCATCCGCGGCGGAAGCGTCATCGGCGTCGCCGCTGTCTCCGGCCTCCCGGACCCCGGCGACCAGACCGCCCTTCTGAACGGCCTGCGCGCTTATTTTGAAGCGCATTCATAAGGCTTATTCTATGCGCTGTCACAGAGACTTCTGTATTCTGCACAGTTCAGCGCGCGCTGAATTCTGCGGCAGAATCCCTTCGCTATTGACGCGCCGACAGAACAAACGGCTCCCGTATGCAGCTGCATACGGGAGCCGTTGGCTTTGCAGATCACTCGGCAAGCTGCCACATGAGTTGGGCCAGAAGGTTCGTGATGGTTTCCATGTCGTCTGCGGGGATGTACTCAAAGCGGCCGTGGAAGTTTTCGCCGCCGGTGCACAGGTTCGGGCAGGGGAGGCCCTCAAAGGACAGGCGTGCGCCGTCCGTGCCGCCGCGGATGGGGACGATCTTCGGCGTGACGCCGACGGATTCCATCGCCTTTTTCGCGTTCTCGATCAGGAACATACACGGGGCGATCTTCTCCTTCATGTTGTAATAGCTGTCGCGCAGCGTGAGCGCTGCGGTGCCTGCGCCGTAGCGGCGGTCAATTTCCGCGCAGGCTTTTTCCATGACGGCCTTGCGCGCTTCAAATTTCGCGCGGTCGTGGTCGCGGATGATGTATTGCAGCTCCGCCTGCTCCGTCTCGCCGCGCATGGCGACAAGATGATAAAAGCCCTCGTAATTTTCCGTGTAATACGGCGTCTCCAGCGCCGGGAGCAGGCCGTGCAGCTCCATGGCGACGAGCGCGGCGTTGACCATCTGGCCCTTCGCAGAGCCGGGATGGATGGACTTGCCGCAGATCTCGATCTTCGCGCTGGCTGCGTTGAAGTTCTCATATTCCAGCTCGCCGAGTGCGCCGCCGTCGACGGTATAGGCGTAATCCGCGCCGAAGCCCTTCACATCAAACCGGTCGGCCCCGCGTCCGATCTCCTCGTCGGGCGTAAAGGCCAGCCTGACGGTTCCATGCGGCTTTTCGGACGTGAGCAGCAGCTGCGCGGCGGACAGGATCTCCGCCACGCCCGCCTTGTCGTCCGCGCCGAGCAGCGTCGTGCCGTCGGTGACGATCAGGCGCTTGCCGACGGAATTTTTCAGCTGCGGGTATTCCGCCGGGGAAAGCACGATGTTTTTCTCTTCGTTCAGCACCACGTCGCCGCCGTCATAGGGCTCTGTGATGCGCGCGCGGATGTTCTCGCCGGGGGCGTCGGGCGAGGTGTCCATGTGGGCGATGAGGCCATAGACGGGGATTTTTTTGTCACAGTTCGCCGGCACGGTGCCGTAGACGTAGCCGTCCTGATCGACGTGCGCGTCGGCAATGCCCATGTCCTGCATCTGGCGGACAAGCTCCTGTGCAAGCGCAAGCTGCCGCGCGGTGGACGGGCACGTCTCGGACGCTTCGTCCGAGGTCGTGGGATAGGAAACGAGCTTCAAAAAGCGTTCAACGACTGTCATGTGTGTGTTCTCCTTTGTGTCAGTATTGGAAAATGCTTCCGCCGACAAACTCGCGCACGATGGAGTCGCGCGGGACATACGGCGTATCGAGCGGCGGCAGGCTCCGCACCACGTCCATCAGGACGGTCAGGCCGTGCTCCGCAATAAACGCGTCGTCCAGATCGGACGCGAACTGTGGGATCTGGCGCAGGTATTTTGCCAGAATGCACAGCTCGTAATCGTGGAACGAGTCGATGTGGATGGAGGCGTTGGGTTTGTTGGGCGCGATATACTTCTGTTCGCCCGCGTTGACGGATTCGGCGCGGAGGATCGTGTCGCGCAGGGAATTGCCGCGCCCCTGATAATTGCGGATCATGCGGCGCGCCACGCGCACCTGCTCGGGGTGGATGATGCGGTCGCCGGACGTGATGATACGCGTTCTGGGCGCGACGTAAATGCCAGTGGCGCGGTCGCGGATGGGATCGAAGAGCAGGGGATTGAGCATATGGATGCCCTCAGCGATGATCACAGCCTCGCGGCTGCCCTGCATGGGGGTGTAGCCGCCGGTGCGGTTGTTGGGAAAGTCGTACCACGGCACCTGCACCGTCTCGCCGTTCGACAGCCGGTCGATGGTGTCAAGCAGCAGCTCCCGGTTGACGCACAGGGGCGATTCCCAGTCGGTCAAGTCCTTTGGCCGCTCGGAGAGCGGCAGAAAGAAATTGTCCATGCTCAAAAGACAGACCTTGACGCCCAGATTTTCGAGATACGCCTGCAGGCGCATCGCCGTCGTCGTCTTGCCGGAGCCGGAGGGGCCGGTCAGGCAGACGAAGGGCTTGCGCGGCTGTGCGCTCAGGATCGCGGCGGCAGCAGAGCTGATCTTGTCGTGAAAGACCTCCTCACAGCGCAGAACGAACTGCGTCTGGTTCCGCATGGCATAGACAACGTCTTCAATGTCAATAACTCGCATTTTCTTCCTCCTTATGCGCGTTCCACCGCGCCATCATGCGGCGGTAGATCAGAACAAAGCAGAGCACGTGCACCGCGCTCGTCACGACCCAGCTGACAGGGTAGGACAGATACAAAACGTCAAGCGTGTGGTGCGTCTGGAAGATCGTGTAGATCCAGATGATGCGCAGCACGCACGCACCGAAGATCGTCACGACCATCGGCATCCAGCTCCGGCCAAGCCCGCGCACCATGCCGCAGCACGTCTCCATGATGCCGCAGACGAAATAGGTCATGCCCATATACGTCACGCGCACCATGCCGCTGGCAATGACGGAGGCATAGGCCGGGTCGTCCTTTGCAATGTAAATGCCGAGCAGCGGCTGGCCGAAGAAGTACAGCAGCGCGCACATCGGCACGCCGATGAGCAGGACTGTCAGGATGCAGTCGCGGTAGACGGGCTTGATGCGCTCCGGCTTGCCCGCGCCGAGATTCTGGCTGGTAAAGGTCATGGAGGCGTGATAAACGGAGTTGCAGGCCGTATAAATGAACGAGTCGAGATTGCCTGCCGCCGTGTTCGCCGCGACCACGTCCGCGCCGAAGGAGTTGATCGAGGACTGGATCATGACATTGGAAATATTGAAGATCACGGACTGAAGACCCGCAGGCAGGCCGATCTGGATCATGCGCAGGGCCTCGTCCGGGTAAAAGCGGAGCTTTTTGAGTTCCAGCTGCGCGCAGCCCTCCAGCCGCATCAGGCAGACGAGCACGAGCGCCAGCGCGAGATACTGCGAGACGACGGTTGCGATCGCGACGCCCGCCACGCCGAGCCGGCAGACGATCACGAAGAACAGATTCAGCAGCACATTGACCGTGCCGGAAACGGACAGGAAGAAAAACGGCTTTTTTGTGTCGCCGAAGGCCCGCAGCACCGCCGCGCAGAAGTTATACAGAAGCGAGGCGGGCACGCCGATGAAGTAAATTTGCAAATACCGGTCGGACAGGGGCAGAACGTCCTCCGGCGTATCCATCAGGCGGAGCAGGGGACTGGCCAGGAAAAAGCCCAGCAGGAAGACCACGACGCCAAGCCCAAGCCCCAGCACGACCGAGGTGTGCACGGAGCGGGAGACGCGCTCGTCATCCCGGCAGCCGAGATAACGGGCGACAAGGATATTGACGCCGACGGAAATGCCGATGAACGCGCCGATGAGCAGGTTGATAAGCGACGTTGTCGCGCCGACGGCGGCAAGGGCCGTGCTGCTGTCAAATTTGCCGACGACAATGACGTCGGCGGCGTTGAACAGCAGCTGTAAAATGCCGGTCAGCGCCAGCGGGACGGAAAAGCGGATGATCTGCGGCAGGGGTCTGCCCTCGGTCATCACGATCGAATTTGCTTTTGTTGCTGCCATGGGGATGGTGCCCTCCTATTTCTCTTTCAGAGTGTCAAAAAATGCGAGCCACGGTTCAGCCTGCGGCGGGTCATGCGCGAAGACGAGGCGTTCATTCGTCTGCGGGTGGAAAAACGCGATTTGATACGACCAGAGGCCGAGCGGGCTGTCTGACTGTGCGCCGTATTTCCGGTCGCCGCAGAGCGGCAGGCCGCGGGAGGAAAACTGCGCGCGGATCTGATGCGTCCTGCCGGTTTCCAGCCGGATACGCACAAGCGCGCGCCCGTCCTTCACGCCAAGCACCCGGTACGAAAGCCGGGCAGGCCGTGCGTCAGGGCCGGGGGTGTGCGTGACGAAGGTTTGCTTTTTCGCTGCGTCGCGCGTGAGAAGATCGGCCAGAACGCCCTCCGGCGCGTCCGGGATCCCCTCCAATACGGCGAGATAGTCCTTTTCAAATGTATGTGCCTGCACCTGCCGGGACAGGATGCTGTCAGCCATGCGCGACCGCGCGTAGACCATCACGCCGCCCACGGGCCGGTCGAGCCGGTGCACGACGCGCACGCAGCCGGTTTCGTCCTCTCCCAGCGCCCGGCGCAGCAGCTCCGGCATACCGCCCGGCTCGTCAGTGGACAAAACGCCCGCAGGCTTGAGACAGACGACGATTCGATTGTCGGTGTATAAAAGCTCCATTTGCGGTTCCTATGGCGGGTGATTTGTGAGGTGATGCACGGGCGCGTGCATCTATGCTCAAGTTATTATAGTATAGCACGCTTTCCCCGTTTCGTCACGCAGTTTTGCGCACGGGATAAAAAATGTCTTAAAAATTCTTAATTCTGCCCGGAAGCTTGCGGAAGTGTGATATAATAGCGCCACAAAAAGGAGGGAGCAGCCATGGAAGAGGCGATCCGCATTCTGGTGGTAGACGACGAGCCGGATATCCGGCGTATCTGCCGGATCTTGTTGGAGACGGGCGGTTATACCGTGTTGGAGGCCGCGACGGGCGCGGAGGCGGTCGAGCAGGTCCGGCAGCACCCGGAGCTTGATCTTATTTTAATGGATATCATGATGCCGGAGCTGGGCGGCTATGACGCGTGCAGCCGCATCCGGTCGTATTCCACAGCCCCGGTCCTGTTTCTGACCGCCAAGACGCAGGAGGGCGACAAGCGCCGCGCGTATGATTCCGGCGGCGACGATTTTCTCGCCAAGCCGTTTTCCCACGCGGAGCTGATGATGAAGGTCGAGTCGCTGCTGCGGCGCTACCGGGTGTATAAGAGCAAATCGAGCGGGCGGACGCTCCGGCCCGGCATCGTGCTCGACGAGGAAAACCGGCGCGTGCTGGTAAACGGCCAGCCGCTGGAGCTGACGGAGACGGAGTTTTCCATTCTCCACTGTCTGGCGGAGAACCGGGGCCGCGTCGTGCCGGTGCGCACGATCTATGAGACGGTCTGGCATGAGACATATATGCCGGCGTCAAACAATACCGTGATGGTGCATATTGTGAACCTGCGCAAGAAGCTGGAGGAGGATCCGGCCAACCCACGCCTGATCCGCACCGTCTGGGGAAAGGGCTATCAGATTGACTGAAAAGAAGAAGCATTTTGTCTCGCTGAGTGTCAAGCCGCTGTTTGTGCTGCTGCTGGGGCTGGTATTGGGCGTGTGCGTGTGCCTGCTGGCGAATTTCACGGGCGAGCAGATCATCGAGCGCAGCTATATGAGCGACAAGGCTGTTTTGAAGCGCACGAACAGGGCTGCGCAGGAGTTCCAGTCCTTTGTGCGGCAGAACAGCATCTCCACGCGCGACACGGATATGCTGGCCCGCTGGGGCGAGTCGAGAAAAAACTATTATATCATGCTTTACCACGACCAGCGGCAGATCCTCGAGATCGGCTGGTGGGGCGCGGACAGCGCGGCGGTCGACGCGTATTCGCTCAAGGAGCAGATGGCCAGCGTCGTCTATCCCATCGTGTTTCGCGACGGCACGTTTTACGCCGTGATCTATGATAATTCCGATTCCGGGCTCTACGATCTGTTGTGGATCGTTTCGCTGCTGCTGGGCTGCGCGGTTCTGGCGCTGACGCTGCTGGCGTATAACCGCCGCATCGCGCGCAGAGTCGTCGCCATCTCGCAGGAGGTGCAGTCCATCGGCGCGGGCAATCTCTATTTGCAGCTGGAGCCGAAGGGTCGCGACGAGATCTCACAGCTGACAGCCAGCGTCGAGCAGATGCGCCTGTCGCTCCTGCGCAAGACCAGCGAGGAGCAGCGTGCCCTGCAGCAGAACAGCGACCTCATCACCGCCATGTCGCATGACATCCGCAACCCGCTTACCGCGCTGCTCGGCTATCTCGATCTTGCGAAAAACGGGCAGTACCGCTCGGAAGACGAGCTGCAAAGCTATCTGGACGCCGCCTACGGCAAGGCCGAGCAGCTCAAGACGCTGACGGATGAGCTGTTCCGGTATTCGCTGCTGTTTGGATGCAAGGAGCTGCCCATGCAGATGGAAATCTATGACGCGCGGCTGCTTCTGGAGCAGCTGCTGGGCGAGAGCCGTGTCCAGCTGCAGCAGCAGGGCTTTATGGTGCAGCTGCTGCTGCCGCAGCAGGAGGTGCAGATCGAGGCCGACGTGATGTATCTGAAGCGGGTGCTCGACAATCTCTTCGACAACATCCGCAAATATGCCGACCCCGCCCAGTCTGTCGCCATCGCCGCCCTGATCGAAGACGGTGCGCTGCATATCTGCCTGTCCAACAGCGTGAACCCCGCCTCCGGCCGCATCGAGTCCAATAAGATCGGCCTGCGCACCTGTGCAAAGATCATGGCCCAGATGGCCGGCGGCTTCAAGCGCTACACGGAAAACGGAAAATTTACCGCCGAGGTCATCCTGCCCATCCGGGCAGCCGAGGTCAGTTCTTAAAAAAATATGAAAAATGCAACGCCGGGCTTTCTTTTGCGTCTTTGTTTTGGTATGATACAGACGGCAAGATAGGCCGCCTGTACTGTGCGTCAGCACAAGATATAGATTATGGACATTGGGCATGAAATGAAAAGGAGTATTACATGAAAACAAAACGGATTTTTGCGCTGCTGCTTGCGGCGCTGATGATCGTGGGCCTGTTTGCGGGCTGCTCGAAGGACGGGACGAAGGACCCCGGCAAGACCGACTCCAGCGGCTCTCTGATCGACCAGACCAAGCCCTCCCAGACAACGGCAAAATACGCCTATAAGGCCGATTATTTCGACCTTGCCGTTCCGGACGGCGTGCAGTACGTCAACCAGATCTGCGCCGCCGGAACGACTCTCTATGCCTCGGTCGGCATACAGGGCGAGGAGATCACCAACACTGACCCCGACACGGGCGAAACCTGGTCGTATTACAACTCCCGCTTGGGCGTTCTGACCATTGACCCGGATACCGGCATATGCACAGAGCTTTCCAACCTGCAGCTGCCGGAGGTTCCGGAGGGAGCGGAGGGCAGCGTCAACTGCTACAACATGATCGGTTCGGACGACGGGACGCTCTGGATGCTTGTAAACGTCTATGCGACGCAGTATGAGCTGCCCGACGATTTTGACCCCAACACGGACAGCAAGTGGAACTACCCCTCCACAGATATCGGCGGCTCGTATCTGATGCATGTTGCCGCCGACGGCAGCACGATTGCAAGCATCGATCTTTCCGATACGAATGCAGATGACACCGAGGACGGCATGAGCAGCAATCTTTCGTCGTTTGCTGTCGACGCCGCCGGCAATCTCTATGTCAGCGACTATAATAATATTTACGTCCTCGATGCAGAGGGCAACGTGCAGTTCAAGCTCGACGGCAGCCAGTATAACGGCAGTCTGTGCCGGCTGAACGCACAGCAGGTTGGCGTTATGTGGTACAACTACACGGACGACGTGAATGCCGCCGATGAAAACGGCCAGTACTTCGTCCCCATCGATCTGGAAACAAAGGACTGGGGAGAGAAGGTCAAGCTGCCGTCCAACGTGGGGAGCATCTTCCCGGGCGACGATGCCTATGACTTCTACTACGCCTACAATAATAACATCTATGGCTATACCGCCAAAACGGACACGAAGGATAAGCTCGTCGACTGGCTGGCCTGCGACGTTGACACCAACAATATGTCGGGCTATGCCATGCTCTCCGACAGCCGCGTGGCCGCCCTCATGCAGGACTGGAGCACCGACCCCACGACCTATCAGCTGATCGTCCTGCACCGTGTGGACGCGTCTGAGATCAAGGAAAAGAAGGTTCTGACGCTCGCGTGCATGTATCTCGACTGGAACCTGCGCAGCATGATCGTCGAATACAACAAGACGAACGACGAGTACCGCATCAATGTCGTCGACTACAGCGAGTACGCGACCGACGACGATTACAACGCCGGCGTCACCAAGCTCACCACCGAGATCATCAGCGGCAGCGTGCCGGATATTTTCCTGACCAGCAATCTGCCGATTGATAAGTATGCCGCCAAGGGCGTCATCGCCGACCTCAATACCTTCATGGACGGCGGAAACGGCCTGAGCCGCGACTATTTTGTCCCACAGGTCATGAGTGCGCTGGAAAAGGACGGCAAGCTCTATGAGCTGCCCACCAGCTTCTCCGTGCAGACGGCCTACGCGCTGTCTTCCATCGCGAGCCAGTATGACACATGGAACGTCGCTGCCGTGCAGGACGCCATGACACAGCTGCAGGAGGGCGCGACGGTCTTCTCCAACGGCTGGACGAAGAACACGGCTCTGTCGAACTGCCTGTCCCGCAACCTGTCTGCTTTCGTCGACTGGACGACGGGCAAGTGCGAGTTTGACTCCGAGGCGTTCCAGCAGCTGCTGGCCTTCTGCAATTCCTTCCCGGCAGAAACCAGTGACGGTGACGGCGCGATTGCCTATGCTTCCTCCGCCGATATTGCCGTTGACGACGCGATGTGGGAATCCGACGCGACCCGCATCACGAACGGCAAGCAGCTCATGTCGACGACCGGGATGTACAACTTTGACTCCTATATCTGGAACGTCTACGCGATCCGCGACAAGATCACCTTTACCGGATATCCGACCGAGGACGGCTCCGGCAGCTCGTTCGGGCTTCAGATGCCGATGGCCATTTCCTCCGTCACGAAATACCCCGACGCCGCGTGGGACTTCGTCTGCTCGATCATCAAAAAGATGAACACGATAGACGAGAACAATTACTATTACGGCTTCCCCATCAGTCAGGCCGCGTTTGACGCAGAAATGACCGACATCATGACCGAGCAGTACCAGCTGGACGAAAACGGCGAACAGGTCGACTGGGACGGCGACGGCGAGCCCGACAAGGTCATCCGGGGCGGCTATGAGACCATGGAAAACGGCGAAAGGGTCTATAAGGATGTCTATGCGCTGACGCAGGAGGACATTGACCAGATCCTGGGCGTGATCAACAGCACGCGCAGCGTCTATGACTACGATCAGGAGATCCTCGACATCATCACCGATGAGGTCGCCGCCTACTTTGCCGGAGACAAGGATGTTCAGACCACTGCCAACATGATCCAGAGCCGCGTGAACCTGTACGTACAGGAGCAGCGGTAAAACAACAAAAAAAGCTCCCCTTGCCGCGCCTAACGCGGCAAGGGGGAAGCAACTGCGAAACAGCTTTTGTAGGGGCCGATGCCCACATCGGCCCGTTGGGAAGCTGCGAATTAGCCGAAGGTTTCCGTTAAAAACAGTGCATTCTGCGCGGGCCGATGTGGGCATCGGCCCCTACAAACAAGTGCGTAAGTACATGCGGATTTCCCACCCAGAAATGAAAATGCCGATAAATCCCGATTGAGATTCAGTCGGGAGCTATGAGCATTTTCCAACGCAAAGGAGACACGAAAACGTGCAGAAGCTATCTCTCCGGTCGCGCGGGAAATATGAAACAAGACCGTCCGGGAAAGGGCTATGGACGCGGATGAACAACAAGGTGCGCGATTTTCTCGCGTCGATGTGCTTCTCCGGGCCAAGCTTTCTCGGTATGCTGGCGTTTTATATCATCCCGTTCCTGATCGTCGTCTACTATTCCTTCACCGCGGGTCTGACCGACCACAGCTTCGCGGGTCTCAAAAACTATATCAACGTCTGGCAGAATGGCGCGTTCAAGATCGCGGTCAGGAATACGTTCACGTTCACCGGCCTTTCCGTGCCGCTGGCGGTCGTGCTGTCTTTGGGACTGGCGCTGATGCTCGAGGCGCGCATTCCGCTCAAGAGCGAGTTCCGCACGTTCTTCCTCAGCCCCATGATGGTGCCCATCGCGTCCATCATTCTGATCTGGCAGGTGCTGTTCCACTATAACGGCGTCGTGAACGAATTTCTCGCCGTGTTCGGCGCGGACAAGATCGACTGGTTGAAATCGGATTACTGCATGGTCGTCATTGTCGTGCTGTTTTTGTGGAAAAACCTCGGATACAACATGATCCTGTTCATGGCCGCGCTCAGCAATATCCCGCGCGAGCTGCTCGAGGTCGCGGAGGTCGAGGGGGCGTCGGCGGCGTACCAGTTCTTCCACATCAAGCTCCGGTACCTGTCTCCGACGGTGCTGTTCGTGACGATCCTGTCCATCATCAACTCGTTCAAGGTCTTCCGGGAAATTTACCTGCTCACCGGCAATTACCCCTACGACGGGCTTTACATGATGCAGCATTTCATGAACAATATGTTCAATTCCGCCGACTATCAGCGGCTTTCCGCCGCGGCAGTGCTGCTGGCAATCGTGATCGTCATTCTCATTGCGCTTTTGTTCTTTGTGGAGAACATCTTCGGAAAGGACGTGGAGGGATGAGAAAGAAAAAGCGGTATTTTTCCCGCGCAACGTGCTTTATTCTCTGCGCTGTCTTTGCACTCCTGTTTCTGCTGCCGACGGTTCTGACGATCACGAATTCGTTCATGACCCAGAGCGAGATCACGGCCAGCTACGGTCAGGTCTTCGAGAACGCCAACGACGGCAAGAGTTATATCTCCAAGACCATCAATCTCAAGTTTATCCCCGACAAGGTCAGCTTCACGCAGTATTTCACGGTCCTGCTCAAAAGTCCGGATTATCTGCTGAAATTCTGGAACTCGGTGATTTTAACCGCACCGATCGTCTTTGCACAGCTGATGGTCGCGTCCATTGCGGCCTACGGCTTCACGCGCTGGCGCGGCAAGGTGCGCGACAGTCTGTTTTTCTTCTATGTGATCCTGATGCTCATGCCGTATCAGGTCACGCTGGTGCCGAACTATCTGGTCAGTGACTGGCTGCACCTGCTCAATACCCGGTGGGCGATCTTCCTGCCCGGCGCGTTCGCGCCGTTCTCGGTATTCCTGCTCACCAAATTCATGCGCCGCATCCCCATGGCCGTCATTGAGTCGGCCAAGATCGACGGCGCGAACGAGTGGCACATCTTCTGGAACATCTGCCTGCCGCAGTGCCGGAGCGCCCTCTATTCCATTGCGATCCTTGTGTTCATCGACAACTGGAACATGGTTGAGCAGCCTCTGATCCTGCTCAACGACGTTGAAAAGCAGCCGCTTTCGATGTTCCTGTCCAGCATCAACGCGGGTGAGATCGGCATTGCATTTGCCGCCGCTGTTATTTACATGATCCCCGGTCTGCTGCTGTTTTTGCACGGCGAGGCATATCTGGTGGAGGGTATCGCACATTCTGGCTCTGTGAAAGGATAAGGGAAAACGAGATATGGAAAACGGTGTAAGAAAACGCGAATGGGTCAAAACCGCGGCCATCATCCTGCTGGCCGTGCTGCTGGTGCTGACCTTCTTTTCAAAAACGATCATGAACGCCTCGCTGCCAGAGGTCGCCACGCAGCAGGTGTCCTCCGGCGCGATCAACGCCCGCATCCGCGGGCAGGGGACCGTCGAGGCCAGCGAGGTCTATAACGTCACGATCAAGCAGACCCGCAAGGTTTCCAGCGTGCTGGTCAAGACCGGTCAGGAGATCAACGTCGGCGATACCCTCTTCGTGCTGGAAGCGGAGGATTCGGATGAGCTGAAGAAGGCCGAGACTGATCTGGAAACGCTGCAGCAGAATTACGACAAGAGCCTGATCGAAGCCGGAAACACGGCGGCGCAGGAAAACCGCGACGTGCAGAATGCACGCGATGATTATAATGAAGCGCTTGCGATTTACCGTCAGTACAGCACCATGGACGCTTCGCAGCTTGCCACGCAGAAAGCGGCGTCCGAAGCGAAGCTGAAGGAACTTCAGACGGCGAAGACCACAGTCGACAATCAGATCACGAAGATCAAGGCCGAAAAAGAGTATACGGATGCACAGGCAACGGTCACGGAGCACGAAGCGACGGTGAAGTCGCTGGAAGCGGAAAAAGGAAAGCTGCTGGAATCACTTCCGCTGTCGTACAAAGATTGTAGCAATGCATCGTATTATCAGACAGAAATAGATAAAATACTGCAAGATAGACTATATATAGAGAACCTTACACGATATGAAAAGGTATTTGCGGCGTTTAGTACATTGTGTGACAATGATTTCGCAATTATGAAAGAGTGCTATGAGGACGAATCAGGCATTTCGATGATTAAGCGAATTGAAGGGAACAGTACATCTGCAAAATATGATAAAGAAGGAAATCCGGTTGAGAATCCATCTGGATCGACAGAAGAAACTGTAATCAAATATCGTGAGGCGTTTGCCAAACTTGCTCCTTATTACTACGGCTATGAGAACCCGCGAACAGAGGGACTGCTCATTTTGCAAGATAAGATAAAAGTAGCGACAATCAACGATAAAATTGAAGCGGCCAACAGTGAAATGAGCACCGCGAAAACCATCGTCGGCAATTATGAGCGCTCCATCGAATCTCTGGAAAACCAGAGCGAGGCGCTTGACACGCAGATCACCGATCAACAGACGGCAGTGGACAAACTCACCAGCGCGTCTTCCGCAGCTGAAACGGTCAAATCTACGAAAAAAACCCTTGAAGACCTGATTTTCAAACAGAATCTCGGCGATTCGTCCTCCATCGACATGGAGGCGTCCAAGAAGGCCATCGAGCGCAAGCAGGAGGAAGTTGCAAAGCTCCGCGAGAATGCCGACGAGCTGGAGGTCAAATCCAGCGTTTCGGGCACCATCGCGTCCATCAGCGCCTCTGCGGGCAAGTCCATCGGCGGCGAGGAGCAGCCGCTTGCGACTATCAACGTGACCGACCGGGGCTTCACCGTCAAAATTGACGTCACGAACGAGCAGGCCAAAAAGGTCAAGGTCGGCGATACCGCCGAGCTGGTGAACTTCTGGGGCGGCGACGCGGTCGCGACGCTCGACCAGATCACAAATTCCCAGTCTTCGGGCAATCGCACCCTCGTCTTCACGCTCACGGGCGACATTCAGGCCGGGCAGAATATCACGCTCTCCATCGGCCAGAAGAGTGCCAATTATGACGCGCTCATCCCGCTTTCGGGCCTGCGTGAAGACTCCAACGGCAAGTTCGTCTATGTCCTGCAGTCGAAGAATTCGCCGCTCGGCAGCCGCTATATCGCTACCCGCGTCACTGTGCAGGAGCTGGCCCGCGACGATAAGTCCGCCGCTGTCTCCGGCATCAGCCAGGGCGATTTCATCATCACGACCAGCAACAAGCCCGTGGAGGCCGGCAAGCAGGTGCGGCTTGCGGATAACGGATGAAGCAGCGCGGCCGGTTTGAACGGCGGCACAGGCTGCCGAGACTCCACGGAGGGAAACTGGCCCTCCTGATCGCGTGCCTGATCCAGACGGCGCTATCGGTATTTTGCTTCGCCATGCTCGGCCATGTGCGCGGCATGCTCAAGACGCAGTCCGCCGCCGACGTCTGGCGCGGAGACAGCGAGGACCGCTTTGCGCAGATCTCCGCATTCCTGCCTACCACAGAGACGAAAACCCTTGACGATATCCGTTCGTTCCGCGCGACGCTTGAAAACGAGTTCGTCCAGAACTCCATGGAAGCGCCTGAGGGCGGCAGTCTCTACACCGATGCCTACAGCGGCCGGACGAGCCTGTCCGTCTCCGGCAAATCGCCCGGCAGCGTGACGGTCACGGCGGTCGGCGCAGGTGGGAACTATTTCCTGTTCCACCCGATGACGCTCCTGTCCGGCGGCTACATCTCGGACGAGGATTACATGGCCGACCGCGTCGTATTGGATGCGCAGACGGCGTTCAACCTCTTCGGCAGCAGCGACGTAGCCGGAATGGAGGTTACGATCAACGGGCGGACTTTCCCCATCGCGGGCGTCGTGCAGAGTGAGTCCGATTTTGCGACGAACGCCGCCCTTGCTGCCGGGAACGAAGCCTCGGGCGATACAAGCGGTTCGAGCACGTCCACAGCCATGATCTATATGAGTTACAGCGCACTGAACGCCATGGCGGAACTGCCTATCGACTGCTATGAGATCGTCCTGCCCGACCCCGTCTCGGGCTTCGCGAAAAAGCTCATGACCGAGAAATTCCCCATCGGCAGCGGCGCAATCGTCCAGAATACCGGACGCTTCTCCGTCTCCGGCCTTATTTCCGTGATCGGTGCGTTCGGCAAGCGCAGCATGACGACGAACGGTGTGATCTACCCCTATTGGGAAAACGCCGCGCGCATGGCGGAAAGCTACGCGGCATTGTACCTGCTGCTGGGGACGCTGCTGGCCATCATGCCGGTCGTCTGCCTGACGATCGTGCTGGTGAAATTCATCACCGGCGAAGTCCGTAAGGGCTATTATAAAGCCTCCCACGCCATCGAAGACCGTGTGGAGGAAAACAAACGCAAACACTATATCGCAGGCGGCATCTGAACACAAATCGCCCGGCTCTATCCAAAGAGCCGGGCAATTTTCAAAGCCTTCCCTGCAGGGCATCTGTTATTTAACCTGTCACCGCGTTCAGCCGGTATCCTACGCCCCTGACGGTTTGCAGGAGCTTGGGGGCTGCCGGATCGTCATGCTATCATATCCTTTGCAGACAGTATCGCATCAATCCCGCGCTATTTTGAAACAGATTTGAAACAAACGCGCTTTTTGCACACGCAGGACAACGGCTATACGATGCGATCTACTCCGCATACCAATCCGCCTGCGGAACAATGGGCTGGGAGATATCGTAATAGGTCAGGCCAGTTTCGCCGATGACGGACAACTGCACGGCGGTGATGCTGTCCAGTGCGCAGAGCGTGGCGGCGATGGCGCGCACAGCGTTCGCTGCCTGCTGCGCGGAGACGTCGCAGCTCATGAAGTCGTCGGACAGGACTACGCTGGCTGAGCCATTCGTGACGGAAAGATCGAGCACCTGCGTCCGGTAGGGGATGGCCCGCGTCAGATTCACGGGAACCTCGCGGCTGACAAGCGCCTGCAGCGCAAGCAGCGGAAGCTGCTCCGGATCGGCGGTGCGGACAACGGCCTCACGCGCGGTGAGCAGGCCGTCCCTGTCTGGGTAATACAGGCGCACGGCATATTCCGGCTGGTCGGCGGACGCGTCGTACAGCAAAAACTGATCTGCCGTATAGGTGGCCTCTGTCTGCCGCTGCGTGCGCACAAGGCGCACACGGTCCACGCCGTCCAGCTGCGTCATGGTGAGCGTCAGACAGGCTGCCGCCAGCGACGCCGGAAGACCCTCCGGCGCGGTTTCGTCCAGAAGCAGCGTCAGCGTGCCGTCCTCGCAGGAATCAAAGGCGCAGCTGCTGCTGAGCCCGTCCGGGAGGGAGAAGCCTTCCCCGGCAGGCGCGGTCAGATATTGCTGCAGCACAGCGTCCGGGCGTTCGTCCGGCACAGACACGGGACGTGCGGCAAGCGCGCCGATCCCGGTATCCGCGCCTTCGCCGGTGCAGTAATAGAACTGAAGCTGCGGTTCATCGGTGCTGCGGGGATAGACCGGTGCGGAGCAGCTGCAGAGCATACACGCCGCCAGCAGCACGGCAAGCAGGCGGAGCTTCTTTTTACGCATCCGGGTCGCCCTCCTCTCCGAAACCGAAGCTTGGGAACGTGACGGTAAAGCACGAGCCCTCGCCGACTGTGGAACGAACCGAGATCGTGCCGAAATTCCGCCCGACCATCTCATGTACGATGGAAAGGCCGAGTCCCGCGCCGCCGGCCTGACGGCTGCGGGCCTTATCGACGCGGTAGAAGCGGTTGAAGATGGACTCCAGCGCGTTTTCGGGGATGCCGCTGCCGGTATCCTCCACATCGATGACAACGGTATCGTCCTCCTGCCGCACCCGGACATGGACGCTGCCGTTTTCCCGGTTATATTTGATGCCGTTTTCCACGAGATTGAACAGGATCTGATACGCATCGTCCTCAAAGGACAAAATCGTGCAGCCCTTTTCCACACTGGCCGTCAGCTTGACCGACTGCCGGTCGGCCAGCGGCACGAGCATACGGAACACGCGCGAGAGCGTCTGCCCGACGTCGACGACCTCGTGCTCACCGCCCTCTGTCTCGTCAGCCGAGGCCCGGCTGAGCGTGAGCAGCTTCTGCGCCATGCGCGTCAGCCGGTCGGACTCTGTGCCGATGTCGGCGACGAATTCCCGCATCGTGTCTGCGTCCATCTCGTTTTGCAGGATGGAGTCGGACAGCAGCTTGATAGAAGCCAGCGGCGTTTTGAGCTCGTGCGAGGCGTCGGAGACGAACTGCCGTTCGGTGATCTCTGTCTGCTGCAGCTTGTCGGTGAGCTTATTGAACTCCGCCGCCAGCGTCGCGTACTCGTCCGAGCCGCGCATTTGAATTTTGTGGCTGTATTCGCCCTCGCGCACGAGGCGCATGGATGTCATGATCCGCCGCATACGGCTCGAACCGGTCACGGTAAACACGACCGCGCACAAAAAGATGATCCCGATCAGCACCAGCGAGCCGCGGAAGATCGTGCGCTCGAGACTTGCGATGATGCTGCCCTGCGAGGCGTCGTATTCCATCAGATACACGCACCCCACGACGGTATCATGCAGCAGAACCGGCGAGGCAGCGTAGCTCTTGAGCGTGCTGTTTTCATAGACGCAGTGGAAAAAGTCGCTGCCGCCCAGCGCCTGCACGACAGGCTCAAGCAGGACGAATTTGCCCTCGGCATTCTGGCCGGGGACGGAATCATAGAGCGCGCGGCCCGACGCGTCGGTCACGATCAGGCGCGTGACGTTCATATCGCCGATGACGGCGATGATCTGCTCCGCCGTCTCCTGCGTCAGCGCGTCCACGCCGGAGAACGAGGACGTGACGACCTTCAGCTTATCCTGCGCGGACGAGCATTTTGCCTTGAACATCAGATCGCGCGAGGCGGAGGCGGAATAAATATTCAGAAACACGAGCACGAGGACCGTAACGGCCATATACGCCAGCGCGTTGCGGATCTGCGAGCTTGACGGCATGAGCCGCCTGCGCCGTTCAGTACTTGAAATAGTAGCCAACTCCCCACTTGGTCAGAATATGCTCCGGCTGGGCAGGATTTTTTTCGAGCTTTTCGCGCAGCCGCCGGATATGCACGTCCACCGTGCGGATCTCGCTGCTGACGTCGTAGCCCCAGATCGCGTCGAGCAGCGTCTCGCGCGAATATACGCGGTTGGGATTGCGCATCAGAAGCTCCATGAGATCGAATTCCTTCGCCGTCAGATCGACCGGCACGTCCTCGCGAAACGCGCTGCGGCTGCTGCGGTCAAGCGTGATGTGCCCGCAGACGAGCGTCTGCTCCGGCGTCTGTTTTTTTGCCGTACCGGCCCGGCGCAGAAGCGCCCGGATGCGCGCCTTGAGTTCGAGAATGTTGAACGGCTTTGTGAGATAGTCGTCCGCGCCGTGCTCAAAGCCCAGCAGCTTGTCCATATCCTCGGACTTGGCGGTCAGCATGATGATGGGGACCTGCGAAAACTCCCGAATTTTCGTGCAGGCTTCCAGCCCGTCGAGCCGGGGCATCATCAGATCGAGCACGATCAGATCCGGCGTTTCGCTCGCCGCCAGCTCCACGGCCTCCATGCCGTCGCAGCCGGTCACGACCTCATAGCCGTCGTTTTCCAGATTGAATTTAATGCCCTTGACGAGCAGCTTTTCATCATCTACAACCAGAACTTTCATTCGCTTTCCTCCACATAGACGTATGGCCGCAGCTGTTCCAGCAGTCCCTCTCCAATACCCTCGACGTCCAGCAGCTGTTCGACCGTGACAAATTTCCCATACGTGTCCCGGTACGCGAGAATGCGCTCCGCCGTCTTTTCTCCTACGCCCGGAAGGGCCAGAAGCTCTTCCTTTGCCGCTGTGTTCAGGCAGACGCGGGCGCTTTTTTCGGCGGCGGTGGCCGCCTTTTCCTCGACCCGGCTGCGCCATTCATCCTGCGCCGTGCTGCCGGGCGCGGTGCGCTGCGTTTCGAGAAGCGGCCCGCGCAGTGTCGCGCGGCCGAGAAAGAACGCGCAGGCGAACAGAACGATCGCCGCGCTCCATAGAACCAGCGCCGGATCAACACGCTTTTTCCGCATACAGCTGCCTCCATTTGACATACCGGGCCATCCTGTTATATAATGTGTAAAACAGTATACCATATTTTTTTGCTTCTGTACAATCCGAACAGAATAAAATGGAGATAAAAATGAAAAAAACAAAGGCTCTTTCCCTGCTGCTTTCCCTGCTCCTGCTGCTGTCCTCCCTGACGCTGCCGCTTCTTGCGGTGGATGCCGAGACGGCGGCAGACCCGGAGCAGACGCAGACCGACAGCGCGGACGCTCCCGCAGAGGACGACAGCGTCCCGGAGGATCGGCTGCTTTCCTCGCGGACAAGCTTCTCCGTCGCGGCCAAGGCCGCGCTTCTCATCGACCTCAACACGGGCCGCGCCGTCTATGAGCAGGACGCGGACGAGCGCGTGTATCCTGCCAGCCTGACCAAGATCATGACCTGCCTGCTGGCGCTGGAAAACGGCAATCTGTCCGATGTTGTGACCGTTTCGGCCTCCGCGCTCGACGATCTGGACGCCGATTCGAGCGTCGCGGGGCTGCAGGTCGGCGAGCAGATGACGCTGGAAAATCTGCTGTACTGCATGATGGTCGTCTCCGGCAACGACGCCTGCAACGTCATTGCCGAGCATATTGCCGGCTCCGTGGCGGATTTTGTCCGCATGATGAACCAGCGTGCCTATGAGCTTGGCTGTCTCAACACGCATTTCAGCAATCCCCACGGTCTGCACGACGAGAGCCACTACACCACTGCGCGCGATCTGTCCATCATCACGCAGGCCGCGCTCAAGAGCGAGAACTTCCGCCAGATCGTCGACACCTATGAATATCAGCTGCCTGACGACAATATGCGGCAGAACATCCCCAAGCTCAAGACGACCAATATGCTGATCTACCGCTCCCTGTCCAATACGCTCTATTATTCGCGCGCGCACGGCATCAAGACCGGCTATACCAGTCAGGCAGGCCGCTGCGTCATTTCCGAGGCGACGGGCGACGGTCTTGATCTTCTGGGCATCGTCTGCGGCGCAGCCACGACCATTCTTGACAGCGGCGATCTGCTCATGGAGAACTTTACGGAGTGCGCACGGCTGTTCGACTATGGCTTTGACAATTACTCATATCTGCCGATCATGTCGCCTCTGTACCCGGTCGACCAGGTGAAGATCAACAACTCCGCCGGCGCCGAGGCGGTCGCCGTTGCGCCGCAGGACGAGATCAAGGTTCTGCTTCCGAACGACTATGACCCTGATAAGATGGTCACGGATATCCAGCTCAACAGCGAAAGCGTCGACGCGCCTGTCCGCGAGGGCGATGTGCTCGGCTCGGTCACGGTCAGCTATGCCGGGGAGATCCTTGGACAGACGAAGCTGCTTGCCATCACCGATGTGGCGCGCTCGGAATTTTCGTCCGCCGCAGCCGGGACGGAGGCATATATCCAGAAAAACTGGTGGAAGTGGGTCGTGATCGCGATCTTTGCCGCCATCGGCGTGATTCTGGTGCTGATCGTGCTGTACCAGCTGCGCAAGCGCCGCTACCGCCGCAAGCGCATGGAGCAGCGCCGCCGCGCATTGGAGAAGCAGCGCCGCCGCTTCCGCGAGGGCTACGACCTGCCGGTCGATGAGCTGGAACAACGGTAAAGGAGGGCGCTTCATATGCTGAACTGGGAATCGCTTCAGACCGCCTGCCTGTCCTGCACCAGCTGCCCGCTGTCGCAGACGCGGCACAACATCGTCTTCGGCGTCGGCCCGCAGGACGCGGAGGTCATGTTCGTCGGCGAGGGGCCGGGCGAAAACGAAGACCTGCAGGGCGAGCCGTTTGTCGGCGCGGCGGGGAAATTTCTCGACGAAATGCTCTCGATCATCGATCTGGGCCGGGAAAACTGCTATATCACGAACATCGTCAAGTGCCGTCCGCCCAGAAACCGCGACCCGATGCAGACCGAGCAGGATGCGTGCATCGGCTTTCTGCGTGCGCAGACGAAGCTCATCCAGCCGAAGATCATCGTCTGCCTTGGCCGCATCGCGGCCATGCGCCTCATCCGTCCGGATTTCAAGATCTCCTGCGAACACGGACAGTTCACCGAAAAGGGCGGCATCCTCTTCACCGCGCTCTATCACCCCTCCGCCCTCCTGCGCGACGAAACCAAGCGCCCGGACACCTTTTCAGATCTCAAGGCCCTCCAATCCAAAGTCCGCGAGGTCTGCACAAGAACCTTATAACCGCCAAGGGACGCGCCGCAGGGCGCGTCCTTCCTGCTTTGCGGCGCGGGAGCGCCCAAGGCTTCCCCGCGGGAAACTGGCTGCGGAGCGAAGCGAAGCAGACAGATGAGGGACGACAGCAGCCGCGTTTTGCTTCAGATTATCAGAACTTCGTGCATATCATACATTTGAAATAAAAAGTTCTTGAGTTGCAATGATTTTCGGCTGCTACATATTTTTACAGTGGAAAATGAAGACCAAAGTGTATATAATAGAGTAACATCGCAGAGGAGGCTTTTGGTATGCAGATCGATCTATCGAAAAAAGAGTTCCGCCGTCTTCTGGATATGGTTTACATCGGAAATTGGATCCTCAACTCGACCCGCGGGGACGACCGCTTTGCGGATTACGACGATTTGGAATCCAAGCTCTTCGCGCTGTGCCGGGAGCAGGGCATGGATACGCTCGTCGAACGGTACGAGGGGACGGATGTGCCGTCCCGCGCCTTTTCCGACGGCGGCATCCACGAGGCCATCATGGACTATGAGGACACGGTGTTCTATGAAATTCTGGCCGAGGAGCTTGCGCGGCGCGATATGGAGTATCAGCCGGTATCCAACGACAATTACGAGGAGCTTGTCTCCCGCATGGACGACTACATTGCGGAATTCGAGGCCCACGGGACGGACAATATTCTCATCTCCGACATGGATCAGCCATAACAGAAAACGCCAATGCCGCATCGGGCATTGGCGTTTTTACGTTTCTGCATTATCCGGCGGCGCGCCAATATGGGTCTGCGCCGAGCGCCTGCAAGGCGCTGACCGTCTCAGCGGCGGACAGGGGGATGGAATCGATATACAAACTGTCCGTCTGACCGGGAACGTCCGTGCTGACGGTGAAGATCAGGGTCAGGGGCGTATAATTGCTGCCATCGCTCTGCTTTGTGCTGCCGCTCACGTCCGCCGCGCCGAGGCGTCCCGCGTTGATATCGTCCAGACAGGCCTCGTAGACCCGCCACGCGTCGCTGCCGGTCAGCTCAAGGTCTGCGCCGGTGTCGTAGGAGGAGACGTAGCACGAGAGCACGCTTTTCTCCGTGCGCGGCGTGTCGAAGCCCGCGCGGATGCGGACGCAGACGGGACTGTTATAGAGCGCGGAAAAGCGCGAAATGAGGCTGTCCGGGTCTTTCAACTCGGCGTCGTTGTAGACGATGCTGTAATAGCGCTCGGTGAGTGTGCCGTCTGCCATACGGTAGGTGATATAAAACTGCTCCGTGTAATCGGCGCCGAGCTGATATGCGTGTCTGCGGTGCTCCTGCGCGCCTTTTTCCGCAATGGCCGCCGTGTGCAGGGCAAGAACATCCTGCACAAACGCATCGTCCTGCGTGGTATACAGGCCGCTCGACTGGTAATGCGTCAGCCCGGCAGCCTGCACCGCGCCGCGCTCCGGCAAATACCGCGAGTAGCCGAACAGGTCAAACTCCGCCGCGCCGAAGGCGAGCAGCAGCGCAAGACAGCAGATGCCAAGCCCCAGCCAGCCAGACCGGAACACGTGGATCGTCTTCTGCAGAAGCATTTTTCCCACGAAATAGCCCACGAACGCACCCACAAACAGAAACAGCAGCACATACCAGAAGTTATCCGCCGTTTGGCTGGAAAACAGTTCTGCCATCAGTGCGCCGAGCACCAGTGCGCAGCCGATCGTGAATACATACAGCGCGACCGGGCGCAGCCAGCCGACCGCGATCACGTCGCCGCTGCGTTCCATTTCACGGTGCTTTAAAAGCAGGAACGCGCACAGCGCGAACACCAGCCCCAGCGCGGCCAGCGCGCCGAGATAGCCCCAGCCCTCCAGCTGCGGGTTCAATTCCATATAGTACATACCGTCGCGCTCGGCCCAGTCCGTCGCAACGCGGAAGCCGCCCTGCAGCAGCCCCAGCACCGGCGTGGCGTGCAGCGCAAACGACTGCATGGTGCTGCTCTGGCTGTAGGGCATACCGTAGACGAACGTAAAAAGCAGGTGCCGCACGATGGCTTCCAGAACAAAGAACGTAAAATTCAGGATCACATAGACGATGGGCATCGCAGCCATCTGCCCCACAACGCAGCAGACCAGCACCGCGAACGAGAAAAACAGCAAAAAGCCCAGCATCGCCGCGGCAAAGACCTGCATCGCGGGCACGAACGCCGCCGCGCCGAAGCCTGCGCCCACCGCCCATAAAAGCAGCGACGACAAGAGCGCGGGCGCAGCGCACAGCAGCACGCCCGTCAGATAATTCGTCAGAAACAGCGTCTCGCGCCGCACGGGCAGCGCAGCGTAGAAATAGGCCGTGCCCGCCCGGAACAGCCAGGAAAACAGCACCCATGCCAGAAGCCCGCCGAGCAGGAACGGAACGATGGAGGCGTTGAAGCGCGCATAGCTCAGGAGCGTTTTTTCAATCTGCACGATATAATTATCCGCACCGGACGAAAGGCCCCGGCAGAAGGAAAACAGCCGCAGCGGCAGAAGCAGCTCATAAAGCGCGTACAGAATCCAGACCGGCGCGGTCTTTTTCAGTGCCCGCCGGAAGACTGCGTGGTCAAAGCACGAGATTTTTGACGTCATAGCAGGTCCCTCCCAACTCGTAGATGAAGATCTCCTCCAGACTCAGCGGCAGCAGATCGCAGAGCATCGGCGCGCTGGCCGCCAGCTCGTCCGCGACGGTCTGCGGATCGCCGCGCAGGATCAGCGTCTGCACCCGCCCGAGCGTGCTCTCGTGCAGAATGTGAAGCGAGGGCGGCAGCGGATTCTCCGTCACGAGCTGCACCTTGACGAAATTGTCCTGCAGGTCGGACAGCGACCGCTCCAGAAGCATATGGCCCATGTGCATGATGCCGACATGGTCGCAGATGTCCTCCAGCTCGCGCAGATTGTGCGACGATACCAGCACCGTCGTGCCGTAGCCCGCCACATCCTCGACGACCAGACTCCAGATCTGCCGCCGCATGACGGGGTCAAGCCCGTCGACCGGCTCGTCGAGCACGAGATAGTCCGGCCGCATGCTCAGCGTCAGCCAGAAGGCCGCGTGCTTCTGCATCCCCTTGGAGAACCGGCGCAGCGGTGTCGCCTCGTCCAGCCGGAACACGTCGCGCAGCGCCGCGTAGCGCTTTGCGTCAAAGCGCGGGTACATCGTGCGGTAAAAAGCCGCCAGCTCCCGGAGCGTCCCGCCGCCGAATACGCCGAGATCGTCCGGGATATAGCCGATGCGGCTCTTGACGGCCGGGTTTTCATAGACCGGCAGACCGCCGATGGTCACGCTGCCGGAATCCTGCCGGAAAATGCCTGTAATATGGCGAATGGCGGTGGTCTTTCCCGCGCCGTTTGAGCCGACAAGCCCGTAGACCGCGCCCTGCGGCACGGTGAGCGTCAGATCGTCCAGCGCGCGCGTTGCGCCGCCGAAGGTTTTGGTCACGTGCGAAAGTTCAATCATCTGTCGGTTCCTCCTGCGTCAGAAGTGACGCGAGCGCCTCTGCGCTCAGTCCGAGCGCGCGCAGCCGCTGCGCCGCTGCCCGGAATGCGTTGAGGGCCTCCTTTTTCTGCTGCTCGGCAAGCCGGTCGACCTGCGCGACGAACGAGCCCTTCCCGGCGACGGAAAGAATGTACCCTTCCGATTCCAGCTCCCGGTAGGCGCGCTGGATGGTGTTGGGATTGATGGCCAGCTGTCCGGCCAGCTCCCGCACGGACGGAAGCCTGCTGCCGGGCGGCAGCGCTCCCGTCAGCATCAGTCTGCGCAGCTCGGCCTGGATCTGCTCATAAATGGGCCTCGGATCCCGGTAATTGATCGCGATCACGGAAGTTTTCCTCCCCCAACTGTATGAACTGTATTAATACAATTATATCACACGCCGCGCATAAAGTCAACCGCATTCGACAGCACCCACCCCTGCCGATTGCGCCGCCGCTGCGGTTTTGGTTGACGGAACGCACCTCCGCGCGGTATGATAAAGAAAAAAGAAAGGCGGACAGTGCAATGAATGAACCGTATGAATTTTATGAAGCAGGCGCGGACTATGTCCGGACAAGAATGCCGTTTGCGCCGCAGATCGCGGTGATCCTCGGCTCATCGCTTGGGCCGTTTGCGGAAAGACTTCAGAATACCGTCGAGATCGACTATCACGAGGTCCCGAATTTCCCCGTTTCCACGGCCCCCGGCCACGCCGGAAAGCTGATGTTCGGCGAGCTGGCCGGAAAGAAGCTCGTGTGCCTCGCGGGACGCTTTCACAGCTACGAGGGCTACGACTTCGAGCAGCTGACGCAGCCGGTGCGGCTTTTGAAGCTGCTCGGCGTCCGTGCGCTGATCGTGACGAACGCGGCGGGCGGCGTGAATCTTGCCTATCATCGCGGCGATTTCATGCTGATCGCCGACCACATCAAGCTCAACGGCTCCAGCCCCATGCGGGGCCGGAACGTGGACGAATTCGGCCTGCGCTTCTTTGACGTTACGCGGATGTACACGCCGGAGCTGCGCGAGCTGGCGAAGTCCTGCGCGGCAAAGCTCGGCTTTTCCGTGCATGAGGGCGTGTATTTCTTCATGCCCGGCCCGCAGTTTGAAACGCCTGCCGAAATTCGCGCCATCCGCCTGCTCGGCGGCGACGCCGTGGGGATGTCGACTGTAACGGAGGCGCTGACGGCGGCGCACTGTGGTCTGCCGCTGCTGGGCATTTCCGTGATCACCAACATGGCCGCCGGCATCACGGGCGAGGCCGTCTCCGGCGAGGAGGTCAACGAGACGGGCGCGGCGGTCGCGGAGCGGTTCAGCCGCTATCTTGAAAAAATTCTGGAGGAGATGGATGTATGACACAGTTCCGGGCCGATGAAGGGCTGGCCTTCATGCTGCAATATGAAAACGTTGCGTGGTACGATGCGGGCGAGGTGCGGATTCTCGACCGCCGGATCTATCCGGCGAAAATCGAGTTTGTCCGCTGCAAAACGCACGTGGAGGTCATGCAGGCCATCCGCGACATGGTCACGCAGAGCGCGGGGCCGTATACGGCGGCGGCCATGGGCATGGCGCTGGCCGCGTATGAGTGCCGGGAAAAACCGGCGGAGGAGCAGCTGCGCTTTTTGCAGGCGGCGGACGAAACTATTTCGAACGCGCGTCCGACCACGTACAAGCGGATGAAGCTGGTCTGCGACGGCTGTCTGGCGGCGGCAAAGCTGGCGCTTCGTGAGGGGCGTCCTGTCGATCTTGCCATCCGGGAGCACGCCGTAAACGCCAACAACCGCCGCTACAGCAAGGTAAATGAGATCGCAAGGTATCTCGTGCCGCTCATCCCAGACGGCGGCACGGTCATGACGCAGTGCTTCGGTGAAACGATCGTCGGCATGATGCTGAAGGAGGCGAGGCAGGCCGGGAAGACCTTCCGCCTGTTCTGCCCGGAGACGCGGCCTTATTTTCAGGGAGCGCGCCTCACGGCCACGGTCTGCCATGATATGGGCTTCGACGTGACCGTCATCACCGACAATATGCCCGCATTCGTCATGGAGCGCGAGCACGTGGACCTCTTTACCTGCGCGGCGGACGCGATCTGCCTCGACGGCTATGTCGTCAACAAGGTCGGGACGCTCCAGATCGCCATCTGCGCCAATCACTTCGGCATTCCAACCTTCGTTACCGGCGCGCCGGATATCGGCCACGAGACAAAGGACACCGTCAAAATCGAGATGCGCGACCCGGAATTTACCCTGCAGGCCATGGGTGTGCGCACGGCGGCGCAGGGCGTGAAGGGCTATTATCCCGCCTTCGATATGACCCCGCCGCACCTCATCTCCGGCATCGTCACCGACCGGGGCGTGTTCTCCCCATTCGATCTGCACCACTACTTCGCCGGCGGCGGAGCGGGGGAGTACGATACTGTAGTCTGAGTCTGCGGGATCCTGCAATTTGCGCATAGTCAGACCGCACGCCTCTTGCGTTTCCGGCGGGGCTTTGCTACAATGTGTGCGGACAAATGCCAGACAGAAGGGAAGCGATCCTCATCGCAAGCACAAATGCCAGCCGGCCGTCCAAGAAACGGATCCTGACGGTCTGCGTCAAGCTGTTTCTTGAGCAGGGCTATAAAAAAACCACCGTCGCCCAGATCGTGCAGCAGGCGTCGGTTTCCAACAGCATTTTTCAGAATATTTTCCGCGCCAAGGACGGCGTACTGACCGAGCTGGCGCAGTTCATGCTCTCCAATCAGTTCGCCATGGCCCGCAGCACGGCGGGCACACAGCTGCCGCCGATCTATGTCTACGCCGTGGAGACGGCCATTCAGATGACGCTGACGGAGCTGAACGAAAATCTGCGCGAGATCTATATTGAGGCGTACACGCAGAAGGAAGCGTCGGACTATATCTTCCGCGAGACAGCAAAGGAGCTTTACCAGATCTTTAGCCCCTATCAGCCGGAGCTGACCGAGCAGGACTTCTATTTTATGGAGATCGGCTCTGCCGGGATCATGCGGGGCTTTATGGCGCACCCGTGCGACGAGGCGCTGACGCTGGAAAAGAAGCTTCGTACGTTCCTCACCATGAGCCTGCGGTCGTACCACGTCCCGGAGGACGAGATCAAAAAGGCCGTGGACTTCATCGGCGGCATGGACATCCGCGCCGTCTCCGAGCGCGTCATGCACGAGCTGTTCAAGGCCCTTGCCATGCGCTTTGAATTCACACTGTAATAATTTTAGAACGAGGCCGCTGCGCACTGCAGCGGCCTCGTTTCTGTTACGATCCCTCAAGCATCGAATCCATCACCAGGACGAGCGCGCGCTGCTGCGCGGGGGACAGGCGCAGCCATTTATCCAGCATATCGCGCTGTCCGGGCGTCAGGGCAAGCAGCGTCTCGCCGTCGGCAAAAAACTGCGAGAGCGTCAGCCCGAATGCATCGCAGATCTTTTCCAGCGAAGAAAACGAGGGCGTCATGCCCTTCTGGTACCAGGACGAAATGGTAGACTGCGGCAGACCGGAGCGCTCGGCAAGCTGATACTCCGTCCAGCCTCTGGCTTCCCGGTTTTTTCGGATCAGCCCCAGAACGTCTGTCACATGCGTCACCACCTACGACTTTTCGTTTATTATACTTTAAAAAATCGTTGCATTTTAATCATAAATGTCGTATTATTTAATACGACATTTATAAGTCCTTCAAGGAGGCAGCGAACCCGCATGGAGCACGAAACCAACAGACGCTTTGAGGCATGGCTGGATGACGAGCGCTGCGTCATATCCTTCCACGCCATCCCTGACGCCCGCTATTTTACCGCCCCGGAGCCCGTCTTCTGGCCTGCAATCCTCGAACTCGTCCTGAGCGGATACCGGATCCAGTAAATATTTAGGGAAATTTAAGAGATTTCAGGGAAAAGCTGTGGTATACTGGAAGAAAAATAAGGAGGAATGCATCATGAAACGCTGTCTGATTCTCATGCTGCTGCTCGGCCTGCTCCTGACCGGCTGCCGGAAGCAGACGCAGCCGGAGCAGCTGCCCGCTGCGGAGACAATTGACACACAAGCCAACACCGAACCCGCTGCACAGACACCGGAGCAGACGCTGACGCTCGGTATGATCGACTTTGACTCGGAAAAGAGCGTGCTCCGCAGTATGATCCAGAGCTATAATTTCTCCGGCGCACCGGTCAGGATCGAAATCCTCAACTACGCCGACGGCGCGGAAAGCCGCGCAGACGCCGTGACGCGCATGACGACAGAGCTGCTGGCCGGAAACGTGCCAGACCTGCTCGATTGCAGCGATCTGAGTGGTGCGCAGTACGCGGGCTACGCAAAAAACGGCATTCTGCTGCCGCTGGACGGGATGCCGGACGCGGAGCTCCTGTCCGGCATTCTGAAGCCATGCTATGTGGACGGAGCGCTTTATTCCATCGTCGGGGCCTTCGCGATTGACCCGCTGTTCGGCCCGGCGTCGAAGCTCGGCGCGTCGCTGGAAACGTCGGTCGAGGACGTGCTGTGCGGCGCAGTTCCGGACGTCAGCTTTTTCTGGGGCGGTGAGGATCTGCTCAGCGTCTACTGCCGCCACGCGGCGGAGCAGTATCTGGACTATGATACACAGACCGCCTCCTTCGAGAGCGAGAAATTTTTGAATATTCTGACGGCCTGCGCGGCCATTTCTTCCGCGGCGCCTGCCCCGGACAGCATCATGCAGCAGCCGATGCACTCCGCCGCAATGTACCGGTCCATGCAGATTTCCTGGTACCAGCAGACCGGCGGCGCGTTCCGTGTGCTTGCCCTCGATTCGGACGGCGGGACGGCATATCAGCCGGTTCTGCAGCTTGGTGTCTGCGACGGTTCCGCCATGCAGGAAGTGGCGGAGGAGGCGCTGCGGAATATGCTGCAGGAAGACTTCCAGCTGACCATTGCAGACGCGTTCCCCGTCAACCGCGCCGCGCTGCGCGAGCTGATGCAGAAGGAGATCGAAGCGCAGAAGGCCGAGCAGCAGACGGCCATCCGAGAGGAGGGCCGCGTCGAGATTGGAGAAGCGGGCGATCTTGCGTTCCTGTTTGATGAAGCTGCCGCGGATGATCTGATGAATGTGCTGGAGCACGCCGACTGCCGTTCCTGCGGCAATCAGGAGATTTTGAAAATCATCCTTGACGAGGCGGACGCCTTTTTCAAGGGCCGGAAAACCGCGCAGGAGGCGGCGCAGGTCATGGACAGGCGTGCGGCGCTGTTTATCGCGGAAGCAGGATGATACAGCCGGGCGGCAGCGGATATGCCGCCCGGTTCTTTCTGTTGACAACCGTAATCAAATGTGCTATGTTATGATTACAGACGTAAACAACAGGAGGGCGACACGGTGAACAGAATCGATCTGACACAAGCGGAATGGCAGCTTATGGAGAAGCTCTGGGACCACGCGCCGCAGACCGGGCGTGAGCTGACGGAGGCGATGGCGGCGCAGACCGGCTGGAACCGCTCGACGACGCTGACGCTTCTGCGGCGGCTGATGGAGAAGGGGGCGGTGCGCTGTGACGCGCAGGGACGCAAAAACGTCTTTTATCCCGCCGTCCGCCGCGAGGATGCAGCCGCGCAGCAGACGCGTGATCTGCTTGGCCGCGTGTATAAGGGGAGCCTGAGTATGCTCGTCAGCGAGATGACGAAGTGCGAGGCGCTCCCACAGCGCGAGATCGACGAGCTGCACGCACTGCTGCAGGAGATGGAGGAGAAAAAGCGCCATGACTGAATGGTTTGTTTCGTCCGCCGTGTTGGCGGCGCTGCTCATCGGAGCACACTATCTGCTGCGCGGGAAAATCAGCGCAAGATTGCAGTACGCGCTCTGGCTGGTGCTGCTCGTGCGGCTGCTGCTGCCGCTTTCCGTCGGGAAAACCGCCGTCAGCGTGGCAAATCTCCTGCCGGAGGCTGAGCCAGCTGCTGTCATGCAGACGGAACCCGCCGCCGCGCCGCCCGCGCAGGCGGCCAGTACACCGGAACCGTCTGCGCCCGCAGCGCCGGTGCAGACGCCCGCACAGCCGGTGCAGCGTCCGGCATCCACGCCTGCGCAGGCGGGAACGGACAGCGCAGAGCCGGAAAAACCTGCGCAGAAGCCCGCCCTTTCCGTGCGGAAGATATTCATGCTTGTATGGGCCTCCGGCGCGGCTTTGCTGGGCCTATGGTTCCTGTTCTGCAACCTCCGGTACGGACGGCAGCTGCGGGCGGGCGTTTTGCGCGCGATTGCGCCGAAGGAGGGCCGTCCGGCTGTCCGGCTGACGCGAACCGCGCTGTCGCCGTGCCTGTTCGGGCTTTTCCCGCCTGCGATTTATGTGACAATGGACTGTGCGCAGGATGAACAGCTGCTGCACCACTGCGCGGAGCACGAATATACGCATTATCTCCACCGCGACCACATCTGGGCCGTCCTGCGCGGCGTGTGCCTCGCGCTGCACTGGTTCAACCCGCTGGTGTGGTGGGCGGCGGCGCTTTCCCGCACCGACGCGGAGCTCTTCTGCGACGAGGATACCGTCCGCCGTCTCGGCGAGGACGCACGTGCAGACTATGGCCGCTCGCTCATCCGCATGACGTGCCGCGAACGGGTCGATCCCCTCAGCGCGGCGACGACAATGTCTGGGCGCGGCGGGCAGCTCAAAACGCGCATCATTTCCATCACAAAGCACCCGAAAACCGCAATTCCCGTTCTGATCCTCGTGCTTCTGCTCTGCGCCGCGGCAGTTGGCTGCACCATGACCGGCGCGAAGGATGCCGCGCCAGCGCAGCAGACATCGGAAAAAACAGAGGACACGCCCGGGGAATCAGAAGCGCAGGAGGCCACACGCGAGGAACCGGAAGCGGCAGTGGAATTCACCACCACACAGGACACGGTCACGCTCAGTGTCCCGGCACGATACGAAAACGAAATCACTGCGGACGATTCGTTTATGATCGAAGCGCCGGAGACCGGCGAGCATGACCTGGACGATGTGCTGTTCTCCTTCTACGACAAAAGTCAGGCGGCAGAAGACCGCCTCGGCCTCGTCTGGGCGATCCGCGCGTTCCAGTTTGAAGACCCGGCGGAGCTGGTCAAGGACGGCGCAGACCGATGGGTCGAGGAAAATCTTATGGCGCTGAACACGCATCTGCTCGGCACACGCGGCAGCACGGCATATTATTTCTTCTGCCTGAGCCCGTCGGACAAGGCGGTACGGCAGTATGACAGTTCGGACACAGCGGCGGTCAGCTCGTATTACCAGCACGCAGCCGACGGCTTGGATATCTTAAAGGATTTTGTCGTCCGCAACGGCCTTGCGCCGGTGGAGGGCGCGGTCGACTGGGAGGCGTGGTATCAGGAATTCATTCTGCCGCGCATTGAGGCCGAAACGGACCCCGCCGCGGACGCGGCATGGTTTGCTGCACGCGAGCCGGTGGAGCAGTGGCCCGAATTTACCGTGAACGGCACGTCGATCTATGATCTGACGCTGGACGAACTCACGCCCGCCTTCGGTAAGCCCACGCGTATTTATCACTGGATGGACATCGGGACGGAATACTATGACGTTGTGCAGTTCCCGGACGCCTCACAGATTGCGGGCTGGATAGATGAAGACGGCACAATTCACCATCCGGACGGCTCACAGGCCGCGGGCTGGGTCGGCGAGGATGGGGAGCTTCATCACCTGAATGCCGCGTATTTGCGCCTGGAAAGCGGAACCGAGGTGTGCGGCATCCGCTACAGTTGGAATTACTTTGCGGCGGCGAACCTTTTCCCACGCGATGCCGAGCCGGTGCTGGAGCAAATTGACGAACATACCACGCGGCTGAGGCTCGGCGGCGAGATCACCTACATGGGCAAATACAGCTACATCGAGTACACGGACGGCGCTGCAACAACGCTTGTCGTGAGCGACGAGACGCTCATGACGTTCTACATTGAAAACGGCGTGATCGCCGCCGTCAGCTGGATGGCGCCGGAGGAGTCCATGCGGCTGCCGGTCACGGAGGAATGGGTGCAGCAGCGCATGACGATCGACCCGAGCCGTCTGACGGATGAGAAGCTGCTAAGCATTCTGATCGGCCCGGAGATCGCGCTTGTCAATAACGGATTTACGTTCGATTCGCCCGCAGACTTGTCGTCAGAGAAGCTGTTTATGCTGTTTCTGTACTGGTCGGTCGATTCCACGCGCGATAATTACAAGCAGGCCGACGGGAAGTATCACTTCACGCAGGACTTTATCAACGGCATCCTCTCACATTATTTCCGCACCGGCAGCTTCACGTTTGACATTACGCAGTGCAGAAACTACGACGCATCGGAAGGCACGGCGGTCATCGAGAACGTATCCGGCTTCGGCGGCGGCCCGGATCTGCGCATCGCAGACGTGCAGGTGCTGGGGGGCAGCACCGTACAGGTCACGGCAGATTTTTATAACGCCGACCCGTTTTTGGATGGCAGCGGCGGCGAACTGCGCTACGCGCGCAAGGTCTACACGCTGGACTTCTACTACGGCGGCGCGCTGTTCCAGTCGGCACGCTTCGCACCGCTTCCAGAGGACGATCTGCGTGCGGCCCTGCAGCTGCACACTGGCGAAACGACGGACGATCTGGCGCAGCTGTTCTGGACGTACGACAGCCAGAACGGCAATCTGCTGGGCAGTCTGCCGAGCGGCAATTGGACAGCGCTGCCGCTGACCGAAGACGCGTGGGATGGACTTTCCCTGTTCGTCTACGAGCGCTGGGCGCGCGAAAACAACTGGCCGCTGACGATCAGCGAGACGGATTTCGACCATACGCTCGTCCGCTATTTCCCGCTGGGCCGGTACGGCTGGGAGGACCGCAGCTCGCACTATCTGACCTATCAGGATGGAACCTATACCCGCACCATCAACGACAACCACGGCGCGCGGTACTGTTATCTGAAACGCATCTCCTGCATGGCAGACGGAAGCTTCCAGCTGGTGTTCCGCTGTCTCGACGTGCCAGAGCTCACGGAGTACGCGGACGCGTCTGCGGACGTGCGCGCGGTCTATGACCACGCGGGCGCGGAGGAGCTTCAGCCGCAGGAATTCCGTCGGGCCGTGTACCGCGCGTTCGCCGACGGAGTCATTCCCACCGGAAACAGCATGACGGAGCTGACCGTGACCGTCCGCCTGACCGGCGAAGCGCGGTATCCGTTCCAGTTCCTGTCGGCCAGTGATGGATAACCAGAGCGGGATTTTCGGCGGCTTCCTTGATGGTCAGCGGCAAAGCTGCTTGATCTGCTGTAGAGGCTGACGACTCTGTCGGCCCGATAAATGTTGCGAATTTGCCGTGAATTTTCGTTAAAGCGCTGCGTTCTGCGGGCGGACAGAGTCGTCCGCCCCTACGCCCAAATTGGTAAGCACTTTCAAGAAATAGGTTGACAAATGTAGCCCTATATGCTATGATGGGTCTACAAAAGTAAACCAAGGAGGGATATCCTGTGCAATTATGCCAAAGCGAATGGACCGTACTGCAAAGCCTGTGGGAGCGGCAGCCGCAGACGCTCATGCAGCTGGTGGAGGATTTGAAGCTCCGCGCCGGATGGTCGGCCAGCACGAGTAAGACCATGGCCGCCCGCATGACGGAAAAGGGCCTTCTGCGCTACGAGGGCAAGCCCCGGCGCTATTACCCGAACGTCACCCGCGAGGAAGCCGGGCTGGAGGAAACCGAGCAGCTGCTTTCCCGCGCGTTCGGCGGGAAGCTTGGTCTGCTGGTCAGCAATTTCGCTGACCACGGAAAAATCGGAAAGGACGAGCTGGACGAGCTTTATGCCATTCTGGACAGGGCTGCGGGCCGCGAGGAATAGGGGAGGGGAACTATGCTGGAACTTCTCATTTCATCGACTGTTCTGATCCTTGCGCTGACCGCGCTTCGATTTTTCCTGCGCGGGAAACTCAATCCGCGCCTGCAATACGCGCTCTGGCTGCTCGCCGCGCTGCGGCTTTTGCTGCCGGTCTCGCTGGTCAGAAGCCCGGTCAGCGTGATGAACGCCGTCCCGGACGTGCCCGCCGCCGTGCAGCGGCTGACTGCTCCGGAAAATCGCCGTGCCCCGCAGACGGACAATACGCAATCCCCGGTGCAGACTGCCTCTGAGACGGAGACTGCGCCCACAGAGGCGCAGATGCAGCAGACGGGCAGCACGATTTTGAAACTCGTCTGGCTGACTGGCGCGGCAGCGATGGCGCTGGCCGTTCTGGCGCAGAATCTGCTGTTTCTCCGGAGACTGAAAAGAATCCGGCGGCCGTTTGCCTGCCCGGAAAGCCCGGTTCCGGTCTGGGTGGCGTCCGGGCTGCCGTCGCCGTGCCTCGCGGGGCTGTTCAGGCCTGAAATTTATCTCACGCCCGAAGCGGCGCAGAACCCGGAGACACGCCAATTCGTCCTTCGTCACGAGCTGGCGCATTATCACGCGCGGGATCAGCTCTGGAGCCTCCTGCGCCTCATCTGCCAGTGCCTGTACTGGTTCGACCCCTTCGTGTGGCTTGCCGCGGCGCTTTCCCAGCGCGACTGCGAGCTGGCCTGCGACGAGCGGGTGCTGAAAGACCTCGATCCCGGCAGCCGGGTAAGCTATGGCCGCGCGCTGCTCGGCCTCGTCGCGCCGAAGCGGGCGCGGGGCCAGCTGCTGTCCTGCGCGACGACGATGCAGCTGGGCCGAAAGAGCCTCAGAGAGCGCATCACGCTTATCGCGAAAAAGCCGAAAATGGCGGCGTATACCCTCGTTTTTGTGCTGGTCTTAAGTCTTGTTCTGACGGCCTGCACGTTTACCGGCGCGCCTGCGCAGCCGGAGCCGGAACCTGTACCGGAACCCGTACAGACAGAACCGGAGCCGGTACAGCCGGAGGAACCGCCGGCTGATACAGAAGCCCCCCAGCCTGTCGAGGACGATCCGGAGGCAGACTTCCAGATGGCGTTCCCGATGCTGAATTACGCGTCGTTCCAGCGCTATCTGGACGAGCACCCGGAGACGCTGGACAGCGGCTGGGAGCATATCCGTATCAACGAAGCGGGCTTTGACGACGCGGGCACGAGCATCGAGACGCAGCAGGGCGATCAGGTGCTGGCCGTCGATGCGGAATACGGCATTGTGCTCGTGCGCATCACCGGCGACGGCTATCGCGGCGTGCTGGCCATCTGCCGGTACCCGGAGCTTCTGCGGCTGGAAATGGCCTCGACCTATGGCACGGAAGGGGAATTGGCGGGCAAGATCGCGTCCGACCACGGCGGCATCCTCGCCATGAACGCTAACGGCTTCCAGGACCCCAACGGCAAGGGCAACGGCGGCCAGCTTGCAGGCTGGTGCATGGCGCAGGGTGAAGAACACGGCTATCACTTCGGCGGCGACGTCTACCAGCGCGTCGAGCTGAGCGAAAACGGCCTCGACTGCCGCATCGTGCCCGCGTCCGACCCGGTCGGGGAGGGAACGTACAACGCCGCCGAATTCACGCCCGCGCTGATCAAAGACGGCGAAAAAATTGAGGATTCCTTCTGGACGGGCGAACAGCCGCGCGCGTGCTTCGGCACCGGCGATCAGGGCGTTTATATGCTCATCATCGAGGGCCGCTACCCCGACGAGGGCATCCGGGGCACGAGCGTCAACACGTGCTCGGATATCCTGCTGGCCTACGGCTGCCGGAATGCGTTAAACATGGATGGCGGCTCAAGCGCGATCTTGTGGTACGACGGCGAATACGTCACGCAGTCGTCGTCCTCGTTCCTGCGCTACACCGGCGGCCGCCCGCTGCCGAACGCGTGGGTCTACGGATGAATTTTCATGTTGACAATCGCAGGAAATGTGGTAAAATATCTGCGATATTGGAAAACCGCGTTGAAAAACCGAGCGTTCCGGTGCAGCTTTCAGAGAGAAGGGGACGGTGAGAGCCCTTCAGCAGGCCTGTCCGCAGCCAGTTTGGAGCGGCCGCGCGAAAGCGCGGCGGGTGCTTCCCGATACAGGAGCGCCGAGATGTGCGCAAGCACAATCAGGGTGGTACCGCGACTGACCTCGCCCCTGTCACAGGGGCGGGGTTTTTATATTTTACTCAGAATTTTTCTTTCCACTGCACCTCTTGCCTCTCCCTTTGGGAGAGGTGTCCGAGCGAAGCGAGGACGGAGAGGGGAAACAATGACCAAAACCCTCTCAGTCACCTGTGGTGACAGCTCTCCCGGAGGGAGAGCCAAGTGCCCTCTCAGTCGCCTGCGGCGACAGCTCTCCCATAGGGAGAGCCAAGGGCCGTCTCCGGCACCGTGTATCGTTTAATTTTTAATGTATATAGAAGGAGTTATTCATCATGGCACACAAGGCATACGGTCTCAATGAGCTGCGCGAGATGTACCTGAAGTTCTTTGAAACGAAGGGCCATCTGCGTCTGCCGAGCTTTTCTCTCGTTCCGCAGAACGACAAATCCATCCTGCTGATCAACGCGGGTATGACTCCCATGAAGCCGTGGTTCACCGGCGAGGAAGAGCCCCCGCGCCACCGCGTCACCACCTGTCAGAAGTGCATCCGCACCGGCGACATTGATAACGTCGGCCATACGGCCCGCCACGGCACGTATTTTGAGATGCTGGGCAACTTCTCCTTCGGCGATTACTTCAAGAAGGAGGCCATTCCCTGGGCATGGGAATTCCTGACCAGCCCCGAGTGGGTCGGCCTTGAGCCGGACCGCCTCTATCCGTCCGTCTTCGCGGGCAACGAGACGACCCCCGCAGATGACGAGGCCTTCGCCATCTGGCGCGACGTGATCGGCATCCCCGAAAACCGCATCTTCCGCTTCGGCAAGGAGGATAACTTCTGGGAGCATGGCTCCGGCCCGTGCGGCCCGTGTTCGGAAATTTACTATGACCGCGGCGAGCAGTACGGCTGCGGCAAGCCCGGCTGCACCGTCGGCTGCGACTGCGACCGCTATGTCGAGGTCTGGAACATCGTCTTCTCCCAGTTCAATAACGACGGCCACGGCAATTATACCGAACTCAAGCAGAAGAACATCGACACCGGCATGGGCCTCGAACGCCTTGCCTGCGTGTGTCAGAACGTCGCGTCCCTGTTCGACGTCGACACTGTCATGAACATCACGAATAAAGTCTCCGAGATCACCGGCGCACACTATGAGGAGTCCGACAAGACTGACGTGTCCCTGCGCGTCATCACCGACCATATCCGTTCGTCGACCTTCATGATCTGCGACGGCATTCTCCCCTCCAACGAGGGCCGGGGCTACGTCCTGCGCCGCCTGCTGCGCCGCGCCGCGCGTCACGGCAAGCTGCTGGGCGTGAACGAACCGTTCCTCTATCAGGTCGTGGACACCGTCGTCCATGAAAACGAGTGCCAGTACCCCGAGCTGCGCGAAAAGCAGTCCTATATCACCCGCGTCATCCGCACCGAGGAAGAAAACTTCGCCAAGACCATCGATGGCGGCATGAAGATCTTCTCCGAAATGCTCGAGAGCCACAAGGTAAACGGCGAGACGACCTTCTCCGGCGCGGACGCGTTCAAGCTCTATGACACCTACGGCTTCCCCATCGACCTGACCAACGAAATGGTCGCCGAAGAGGGGATGCAGGTCGACGAAGCGGCCTTCAAGCAACTCATGCAGGAGCAGAAGGTCCGCGCACGCGAGGCGCGCAAGGCGCTCGGCGACCTCGGCTGGGCCGGCGTTGAATTCGGCAAGGAGATCCCCGCCACGACCTTCATCGGCTATACCAACATGGAAGCCGAGGGCAAGATCGTCGCCATCGTCGCCGACGAAGAGCTTCAGGGTGCGATCACGTCCGGCACGGATGCAATTCTTGTCCTCGACCAGACCCCGTTCTACGCCGAAATGGGCGGCCAGGTCGCAGACCGTGGCACGATCCGCACCGAAACCGCCGAATTCACCGTCACCGACGTGCAGAAGAACAAGGGCGGCAAGTTCATGCACTACGGCAAGCTCGTCTCCGGCTCTCTGGCCGTCGGCGATACCGTGACCGCGTCCATCGACGAGACCCGCCGCAAGGCCATCATGCGCGCCCACTCCGCAACGCATCTGCTGGACTACGCTCTGCGCACCGTCCTCGGCGATCATGCGCATCAGGCAGGCTCCCTTGTCGAGCCGGACCGCCTGCGCTACGACTTCACACACTTCTCCGCCGTCACCGCAGACGAGCTGGTCAAGATCAGCCGCCTTGTCAGTGAGCTTGTGCTGGACGGTATGCCCGTCGAGACGAAGGAAATGCCCATCGCGGAGGCGAAGAAGCTCGGCGCGATCGCCCTGTTCGGCGAAAAGTACGGCGATGTCGTGCGCGTCGTGAACATGGGCGGCAAGTCCGTTGAGCTTTGCGGCGGCACCCATGTCGATAACACCGCCAAGGTCGGCCCGTTCCGCATCACGAGCGAATCCTCCGTTGCCTCCGGCGTGCGCCGCATCGAGGCCGTCACGGGCGAAGCGTTCCTGAATCTTGTCGATGAGATGAATATGCGCCTGGTCAAGGCTGCCGAGCTGCTGAAGACCACGCCGATGGAGCTGATCAACAAGGCCCAGAGCAGCATGAACGAGATCCGTGAGCTGCACCAGACCATCGAGCGCATGAAGGACAAGCTCTTCGCGGGCGATGTGGACAGCCTCATGTTCTCCGCCAAGGACGTAAACGGCCTCAAGGTCGTCACGGCCAGCCGCGAGAACACCGACGCGAACGACCTGCGTAAGCTCGGCGATTTCCTGCGCGACAAGAACCCGAACACCGTCGCGGCTCTCGGCGCTGTCAACGGCGAAAAGGTCACGCTGCTGGCCGTCTGCGGCAAAAACGCCGTCGCACGCGGCATCAAGGCGGGCGATATCATCAAGAATATTGCGCCCATCGTCGGCGGCAAGGGCGGCGGCAAGCCGGATTCCGCCATGGGCGGCGGCACGAACGCCCTCAAGCTCGACGACGCGCTGGCGGCTGTCGACGATTACGTCGCGGCCAATGTCAAGGACTAAGGAGGAAGCACCATGTCTGATTGCCTGTTCTGCAAAATCATCGCGGGCGAGATCCCGTCCGCAAAGGTCTACGAGGACGACCTCTGCTATGCCTTCAAGGACATCAGCCCCCTTGCCCCCACACATTTCCTCGTCGTCCCGAAGCAGCATTTTGCCTCCGCCGCTGAGGTCACGCCGGAAAATGAAGCCGTGGTCGGCCACATCTATACTGTCATTGCCAAGCTTGCCCGGGAAATGGGCTTTGCCGACGGCTACCGTGTGGTAACGAACGTCGGCGAGCTGGCCGGGCAGACCGTCCATCACATCCACTTCCACGTGCTCTCCGGCAAGCAGCTGGGCAGCTTTAACTGAGGTTCCAATATTTTTACAATTTTCCCTGCCATGCCGCCCGCATGGCGGGGAATCTGTTATTTTCCCATCAAAAACGCACGGAAGGACTTGAAAAAGGCTGTAGTGTATGCTATCATTGGTATATATGCCAGCGGAGTCATCCCTCATTCCCTCCGGCTATGGCATTGGAAACGTTTTAACCCTCTCTCCTTCAAGCAAGCAAATCCGGGCTTCCCTGCTTCGACCGGGAAGCCCAACCCCCCTCTGTGACAATTGCATCGTATTTGGCCCACACCTCCTGCCCCTTACCAGCCATAGTTTTATTTTATCTTCTAAATCGAACAAATTTTCTAATAATGCTTGCATTGGATCCGCCTTCGGTGGTATGATAGGGACAGAACCTGAAGGGAGGCGGAACGGGTGTATCTGGCGATCGATCTGAAATCCTTTTATGCGTCGGTGGAATGTGCGGCGCGGGGGCTTGACCCGTTGAAAACAAATCTCGTTGTGGCGGACGCGGCGCGGACGGAGAAAACGATCTGCCTGGCCGTCTCGCCGTCCTTAAAGGCGTATGGCATCGCGGGCCGGGCGCGTCTGTTCGAGGTGGTGCAGCGCGTCGAACAGGTAAACGCCATGCGGCGGCAGCACGCGCCGGGCCGACAGCTGCGCGGCCAGAGTGAAAACGCGGACACGCTTGCCGCGCACCCGGAGCTTGCGCTCTCCTTCATCACCGCGCCGCCGCAGATGGCGAACTATATACGTGTCTCCACGCAGATCTATCAGATCTACCTCAAATATTTCGCGCCGGAGGACATTCACGTCTATTCCATCGACGAGGTCTTCATCGACGCATCGCCGTATCTGCGCACTTACGGCCAGACGCCGCAGGAGCTGGCGCGGACGGTCATTCTGGACGTGCTGCGCACGACCGGCATCACCGCGACCGCCGGGATCGGCACGAATCTGTATCTGGCGAAGGTCGCCATGGATATCGGGGCCAAGCACGTGGCGCCGGATGAAAGCGGCGTGCGCATTGCCTGCCTCACCGAGCGCAGCTACCGCGAAACGCTCTGGACGCACCGGCCGCTGACGGATTTCTGGCGCGTCGGACGCGGGATCGCGAAAAAGCTTGAGGAAAAGGGCCTGTTCACGATGGGCGATATCGCCCGCTGTTCGCTCGGCAGGCCGGATGAATTTTACAACGAGGAGCTGCTGTACCGGATGTTCGGTGTGAACGCGGAGCTGCTGATCGACCACGCATGGGGCTGCGAGCCGTGCACGCTTGCGGACATCAAGGCCTACCGGCCCCAGACGCACAGCGTCAGCTCCGGTCAGGTGCTGCAATGCCCGTATCCGTTTGAAAAGGCGCGGCTCGTCGCGCGGGAGATGGCGGACGCGCTGGCGCTGGAGCTGGCCCGGAAGGGGCTTGTGACCGATCAGATGGTCCTGACCGTCGGCTATGACCGTGAAAGCCTGACAGACCCGTCCTGTCTGCCGTATCACGGCCCGGTCACAGTCGACCATTACGGGCGGCGCGTCCCGAAAGCCGCGCACGGGTCAGAAACGCTCCGGGCGCCGACCGCCTCCTCCAGAGAGCTCCTGCAGGCGCTGACAGTGCTGTTTGACCGGATCGTGGACCGCGGGCTGCTCGTGCGCCGGATGTATGTCGTCGCGAACCATGTGCAGCGGGAGCGGGACGTGCAGGCCGAGCCGGAATACGTTCAGCTCGATCTGTTTGCCGACGAAGCGGCGCTCACGGCTCGGCGCGAGGAACAGTCCGCGCGTGCGCGCGAACGGCGAATGCAGGACGCCGTGCTGGCCATCCGCGAAAAATACGGCAAAAACGCCATCCTGAAGGCCATGAGTCTCCGCGACGGCGCAACTGCCCGCCAGAGAAATGAGCAGATCGGCGGACATAAGGCGTGAAAAGCGTCTGCAGGCGAAATGCAGCGCAGACAGAAAATCCCCGTGCCGCAGTGCTGCGGCACGGGGCATTTTCATAGGGGCTGGGATTTACTTCTTGACGAAGGACAGGCAGTCCGTGCACTGATCAACCGTCGGATCGGCTTCATGGGTTCCAATACAAACCTTATCGAGGGTACAGTAATCCTCGCAGCCGCAGTGGTTGTTGCACTGGCTCACGTGGCACTCGATTGCGTGGTTGGCCTTTTCGTTTGCAAAGCTCATACAAAACTTCCTCCTTTTTTAAGGTACGGACTTAGTATGTGCGCAAACGGCCTGTTCATGCTGGAAAATTTTTTATCTGCGGCCACCGCCGAACCCGCCTCGACCTCCTCCAAAACCTCCGCGGCCTCCGCCAAAGCCGCCTCGGCTGCCGCCGCCGGGCCTGGGGCCGCCGCCGAAACCGCCGGGTCTGGGGCCAGGCCCCGGGCCGGGGCCGTGGTGGTGATGATGGTTCGAGAACAGCGAGCCCAAAAACAGGCCCGACCAGAAGCCTCCGCCTCCGCCGCCTCTGCGGCCGGAGCCGAAAATGGCCTTGATGATCCAGAAAATGACCAGAATCGTAAGAATTGTACCGATCATGCTTTTCCTCCTGACACGTCCGGTCTCCTGCACGGGCGTGTAATCCTCATTCGCAGTCCCGTTCAGGCTGCTTTTGCACCAGCTGTACAGCTCCTCGTACATCGTGTCTGCCGCGTCGTCCGCGTCGCCGTCCAGAATGGCGGCAAAGCCATCCTGAAAGATCGATTCCAGCTTGCTGTCGGTATAATCCGCGACATACGAGCCAGTCGTCACGTACCACTGCTCTGTGCTGGTATCGATGGCAAAGAGCATGTCATACTCGCTCAGCCCCATCGAATCAAATGCGCTGTCCGTATAGCGTTCCAGCGTCTTACCGCCGGTGCTGTCTGTCGTCAGAATGGCGATATGGCTGCCGGTTTTGCGGTAGATCTTGTCGTTATAGTCCCGAATGGCTTTTTCGCCGCTGCGGGTGAACAGCCCCGCGTCGTCGCGGATATACTTGTCGGAGATCGTCTCGTCTCCCGCTGTATTGGATGTCTGCTCTTCCGCAGGCGTCTGGGAGATAGTCTGCTCCGGCACGGCTGTCTGCACTGTCTCAGCCGGTTTGTCACTTTTGAGCACCGGGGACAGCCCGATGAAGAGCGCCGCGGCGATCATCACGATTGTAAAGACGACCGCAACGCCCGGTTTCTGAAAGAATTTCATGCCTGCTCCTTTTAAAAGTTTCAGCTGCGCGGCTGCAGAAGCTTCTGCTTCAGCTCGCCCTCCAGCCTGCGAAGCTCGGCTTCGGCCTCCTGCCGCTTCTTTGCGCCGTCGGTCTGAATCTGCAGGACTTCGTCGAGCGTGGAGATCAGCTGCTCGTTGGTGTGCTTGAGCGTTTCCATGTCGACAATGCCGCGCTCGGATTCCTTCGCCGTCTCGACGGAGGCCATGTGCAGCATATCGGCGTTCTTCTGCAGCAGCGCGTTCGTCATGTCCGTGACCTGCCGCTGGGCCTCCATGGCGCGGCGGGAATTTTCGATGCCGAGCGTCAGCACCATCTGGTTCTTCCACAGCGGGATGGTGTTGAGCACGGAGGTCTGGATCTTTTCGACAAGCGCGGTGTCGTTGTTCTGGATCATGCGGATCTGCGGCGCGGTCTGCAGCGAGATCATGCGCGTCAGCTCCAGATCGTGGAGCTTTTTTTCGAACCGGACGCATTTGTTTTCAAAATCATTGGCCGCCTGCGCATCCTCCGGCAGATTCGAAGCCTCGGCCTTTGCGCGCAGCTCATGCAGCGTGGTGCTGCGGGCCTCGGCCAGCTTCTGCTTGCCGGCCAGAATATACATGGTCAGCTCCTTGAAGTACTGCAGGTTCCGCTCGTACATCTGATCCATCACGGCTACGTCCTTCAGCAGCGTGATCTTGTGCTTTTCCAGCTCGCCGGAGATGCGGTCGACATTGACCTCCGCCGTCGCGAAGCGGCTCTTCATCTCCTCGGCGTTGATCTTTGCCTTGCGGAACAGGCCCGCGATGCCCTTCTTTTCCGGCTCGTCCATCGTCTTGAGCTCGACGAGCAGGCCGGAGAGCATATCGCCGATCTCGCCCAGATCGCCGGTCTTGACCTTGGCCAACGCCGTGTCGGAGAAATCTGCGATGTTCTTCTGTGCGGAAGCGCCGTATTCGAGGATCTGCTGCGCGTTTTCCAGATCGATCTGCTTCGAGAAGGACAGCACGGCCTGCTGCTCTTGCTCGGAGAGCGCGGAAAGATCGGGGCCTGCCTCCGGCGCGGCCTGTGCTTTCGTGATGAGATCCGCTTCCTGTTTGACCTCCGGCTGCGGCTGCGCGTTCAAATCCGGCGTCAGGGTGAGCTGGGGAATGTATTCGTCCATAATCTGTTCCTCCTGTATCTATTTGTACCGTTTATGCAAAATCCTTTTTGTTCGTCAGCCCTTCGCTGGCCATCATTTGCTCCATCACGCGGATATCGGCGGTGATGTCGACGACGTCGGCCTCAAACAGCGCGTCGAGCTGCCGCTGGAAGGCGATAATGACCTTGTCGAGCAGGTCTTCGATCTTCTGCATCCCCTCAGTGATGTTTTCCGTTTTGAGACTCTGGTTCTGCAGCGTGACGTACTGCTCCATAAGCTTGATCGTGGTCGGCAGATAATAGTTGAGGAACTGCCGGATCTGACTGAGCTTTTTCGGGTTTTTCCGGACGCAGTCGAAGATCTGCGCCGTCAGCCGCTCGATGAGATCGATCTGGGCGCTTATGCGCTCGTCAGGGATCTCGTCGTTCAGACGGCGGATATCGGCGATGGCGCGCTTGCCCTGATAGATGACCGATTGCAGCTCCGGCGGGAGCTTTTCCTCCGGCTCTGGCTCCGGCTGCGGTTCAGGCTTCTTTTCCGCCTGCTTCGGCTGGGGCTGCTCCGGCGCGGCAGCCTTCGGCGGCTCGTCCGTCTTTTTGCCGGGCAGCACGATGCGCAGGATCGCATACACGATCGCCGACACGACCGCGCAGGAAAGAATCCCCCGGAAGGTGTTCAGCTTGCCGGCGTACAGCAGCCATACGATGCCAATGGCATAAATCGGAAGCGCGGAGCGCTTCTTTTTTGCGTTCTGTTTCTCTTTCTGTTCGTCCATGGTATTCCTTTCTCCGCAAGGCGAAGCATTTTTCTGGATATTTCCTCAAACTAATAGTAGTACAAACGTTGCGGAAAGTCAACTGCCGGACCGGATTGACACGGACTGCGGCGCACAGTATAATAGAATGCGGAAGGAACCGGCTGCGCGGGAGAAGCTGCGGAAGCATCCTTGAGGAACCGGCTCCCTGCCGCATATCCATACCTATGCCGGCAGCCGGAAGGCGGTGCGCGGCTTTATTTTATGTAATGGAGGCATTCCTATGATCCGTGTATCCCCTTCGATTCTGGCGGCAGATTTTGCAAATCTGGAACGCGAGATCGGTACGATCAAACAGGCTGGCGCCGAGTATGTACATATTGACGTTATGGACGGCCTGTTTGTTCCCAATATTTCAATCGGACTGCCCGTTTTGTCCTGCATCCGCAAGGTGACGGATCTGACGCTCGACGTGCATCTGATGATCGACCGCCCCGTGCGCTATGCCGAGCGCTTCTGTCAGGCAGGCGCAGACATCGTGACGGTTCATGTCGAGGCCGACACGCAGGAAAACACGCTTGAGGCGCTCCGCATCATCCGCGCCTGCGGCAAAAGGCCCGCCATCTGCGTCAAGCCCAAAACGCCGGCAGAAGCTGTTCTGCCGTTCATCGGCCTTGTCGACCTGATCCTGGTCATGACGGTCGAGCCGGGCTTCGGCGGACAGAGTTTCATGGCCGACATGATGCCCAAGGTGCGGGCCATCCGCGCGTATATCGATGAGAAAAATCCCGGCTGCGAGCTGGAGGTCGACGGCGGCGTCAACGCACAGACTGCAAAGGTCTGCACGGCGGCAGGCGCAAACGTCCTTGTCGCAGGCAGCGCGTTTTTCAAGGCCGAAGACAAGGCCGCGTTTGTACAGGCGGTAAAATAAGCACACCCGCGTGAATTTTCAACTCCCATTGCTGTGCTGCCGCGCAGCGTGGGAGTTTTTTGTCTGAATAGGGAAGACCCTCTTGACAACGTAACAATGTTATGCTATTATACGACCGTAACAATGTTACGGAACAATGTTACGGAAGGAGGCTGCACATGGATGAGGATCTGATTTCCAAAAAGGAGCTGTTGGAGCGCTATGGGATCTCCTATGGCGCGCTGTACCGCTGGAAGCGGATGGGCCTGATCCCGGAGAGCTGGTTCCTGCGCCGTTCAACACCGAACGGACAGGAGACGTATTTCCACACGAAGCAGATCTGCCCGCGCGTGGAGCGGATCCTGGAAAGCAAGGAGCGTGTGTCGCTCGAAGAACTCGCCGCGGAGCTGGCCGGGCAGAAGCAGGCGGCTGCCGCGCGGCGGACGCTGGTTCTGGAAACAAAATACGGCTCGAAAACCTATTCCCTCGACGAGCTTTTGCACCTGTATCTGACCGAGGGCGAACACAAAACCGATATTCTGGAGCATCTGAAGGAGGAAGCATTATGAACGAACACATTGATATGAAAATTTCCGGCTCGAGCACCATGCCGGGCGGCGAATACGGCAGAGTCTCGATCAGCGGGGCAGGGAAGGTGCAGGGCAGCCTCAAATGCGAGGAACTGCACTGCTCCGGTGCGGCGAAGGTCCATGGCGACGTGGACTGCGCGGGCGAGCTGCGCACGAACGGCGCAGGTAAGGTGGACGGAAGCGCCCGGTGCGGCAGTCTGTCAGCCTCGGGCGCATTTTCCGCGCAGACGGTACAGGTAGAGGGGCTCGCATCCGTCTCCGGTTCGCTACGGACGGAGCAGGCGCTTACGGCAGACGAGCTCCGTGCGTCCGGCTCTCTGGAGGCCGGCAGCGTCCACTGCCGGGCGCTCCGTTCCTCCGGCGCGTGCCGGGTCAGCGGAGACGTCGAGGCAGAGACGGCGGTCTTGAGCGGTGCAGTAGAGATCGGCGGACTTCTGAACGCGGAGACGGTCGAGATCTCGGCCAACCGCGCGGTGCACATCAGTGCCATCGGCGGCGGAACTATCCGCGTCCTGCAGAAGGACACGGCAACGGTCCTCGGTATCTTCCGCACAAGCCCCGGCTGTGCGCGCATCGGCTCGATCGAGGGCGACAACATCGAGCTTGAGAATGTCGAAGCCGAGATCGTCCGCGGCAAATATGTCCGCATCGGACACGGCTGCCGCATCGGAACGGTCGAATACGGCAAGGATCTGGAGGCTGAACCCGGCACCGTCAGACAAAGCACGCAGACCGGTACAAAATAAGTGTCGATTCTGCACCAAATTGTAAATATTTCTTAACTTTCAGGGAAAAGGTTTGATTCCTGCGTCGATGTGTGATAGAATGCGTTCGTATGTGATTTTTATTGATACTGGAGAGATTCGATGTCACAGGTCAAACTGTTCAGCTCGACCGGCACACGCGTGGCCAGGCGTTCCGGCAAGCCGAAAAAGCAGAAGGTCAAAAAGCCCCTGAAGACGCTTGCCATCTGGCTGCTCGTCATCCTCTGCCTGGAGGCGCTGTACTTCTTCTGCGTGTATACGAACAACAGCTTCGTCAAAAAATGGCGGACGATTTACATCAACACCGCAATGGACACCATGCGCCACCAGTGGCTGGCGACCTATTTTATCCCCAAGGACGTCATTGACGAGGTCCGGTATGAATACGGTCTGGTCAGGGCTGCGACGGTCGGCAAGGAATCTAACGCCAACTGGGGCAAGAAGGACGACACGCCCGCCGGCACGGACACGCCCGCAGCGGACGACAACGTCACGTACATCAATCCGAACATCACGCACGAGTCGGAGCAGACGGAAGACAATACCCCGACGGCAGAAGAGCTGGAAAAGCAGGCGCAGGAGAATTTCTACTCCGTCTTCTGGGAGCTGGACCGCACGTCCATGGAGGCGTATCTGGCCGAGCACCCCGACACGCTGGCGAACGGCTGGGACCAAATTTACATCAACGAAGCCGGCTTTGACGACGAGGGCACGTCCATCCAGTCCATCTTCGGCGAACAGGTGCTGGCAATCGACGCGAAGGACGGCGTTCTGCTGCTGCGCATTTCCGGCAAGGGCTACCGCGGCGTGCTGGCCGTGGGCAAGGATCCGTCGCGCCTGTCCATCGAGATGGCCACGACGCTCGGCACCGCCGGACAGCTCTCGGGCACCATCGCCGAGGCGCACAACGGCGTTCTGGCCATGAACGCCAACGGCTTCCTCGACCCCAACGGCACGGGCAACGGCGGTCTGCTTGCGGGCTATACGATGTCCAACGGCACGGCCTACGGCGACCATTTCTCCGCCTACGCCTACAAGCGCATCGAGCTGCACGAGGACAACCTGTTCTATATCAAGGACGCGCTGTCTCCCGTCAGCGAAGACTGCACCGACGCGGCGGAGTTCACACCTGCGCTCATCGTCGACGGCAAGAAGATCATGGACGATTACTGGACCGGCGAGCAGCCGCGTGCCTGCATCGGCCAGAGCGAGAACTACGAAATTCTCATGCTGGTCATCGAGGGCCGCTATCCGCTTGAAGGCATCCTCGGCACGAGCGTCAACAACTGCTCCGAGATCCTGCTCCAGCACAAGTGTATGCAGGCCATCAACCTCGACGGCGGTTCGAGCGCCATGCTGTGGTTCGACGGCGAGTATGTCACGCAGTCGTCGTCCTCCCCTCTGCGCTACACCGGCGGCCGTCCCCTGCCGAACGCATGGGTCTATAAAAAAGCCGAATAAACGACCAGCAGCCCCCGGCGCCGCCGGGGGCTGTTTACTGCAAAGCGCTAAACTGTCCAGCGCGGGAATGCGTTGAGCGCTTGCAAAATCTGCCGAATCTGGTATGATGGCAGAGAAAGGAGCACCTTATGAAAAACATAACACGAATTTTATCCGCTGCTCTGGCGCTGTGTCTGCTGGCGGCACTGTGTCTGCCCGCGCGGGCGGACGGGACGCGGGACTGCGGCGCGAAGCTGCTGGCCATCACGTTTGACGACGGGCCCGGCAAATATACCGGTGCGCTTCTGGACGGCCTTGCCGAGCGCGGCGTTCACGCGACGTTTTTTGTCAACGGCGTCAACGCCTCCGGCTGGCCGGAGACGCTGAAGCGCATCGTAAACGAGGGCCACCAGCTTGCGAACCATACATACAATCATAAAAACCTTAACACCTGCTCCGCGCAGACGGTCGCATATGAGATCAGCGCCGTGCAGGCGCTCATCACCGCCGCCGGAGGCGACGAAAACGCGTATATCCGCGCCCCCTACGGCAACGCGAACAAAACGGTCAAATCCGTCGTGACCGCGCCGCTGATCTACTGGTCGGTCGACCCGGAAGACTGGAAGTACCGCAATGCAGAGACGGTGCGCAGCAATATCGAAGCCGGTGTCTTTGACGGCGCGATCATTCTGGTCCATGACATTTACAAGACCAGCGTGGACGGTGCGCTGGCCGCGATCGACGATCTGCTGGCCGAGGGCTATGAGTTCGTCACGGTGCGGGACTTGCTGCTGCGGCGCGGCGTAACGCCCGAGGCGGCGACAGTCTATTATTCGGCAAAAAACAACGGGATCAATCTGCCCGCCGATGCGGTCGGCGAGCAGGCGTTTGACGAGAGCCGTATCGAGACGCACTGGGGCTACGCCGCCATGAAGACCTGTCTGGACTACGGCTGGATGACGCTGACGGACACGGGCGAATGGAAGCCCAACGCATTTGTTACGCGGGCGGAGTTTGCCGCCGATCTTGCCCGCTTCGCGGGCATCCACACGCTCTATCCGCTGGAGGGTGCGGCGCGCTTTTCGGACGTTGACCTGACGGCGGAGGACGCGCCGTATCTCGCCTGGGCGGCGGACAGCGGCATCGTCGCGGGCTACGACGACGGGACCTTCCGGCCCGAAAAGACCCTCACACGGGAGCAGATGGCCGTCATGCTGGCGCGGTACTATGCACGCTCCGGCGTCACGACGCAGGGAAGTCTGGACTTCGCGGACGCTGCGAAAATCTCCGGCTGGGCCGTCGACGGCGTATCGGTCTGCGTGGGACTCGGCCTTGTGCAGGGCGATCCGCGGGGCCGCTTCCTGCCGCAGAGCAGGCTCACCCGCGCGCAGATCGCCTCGATCCTCGTGCGGATGGCAGGATAACAAAATGGGCTGTCCCGATGTGTTCGGGACAGCCCTCTTTTCATATTCGATCAGTATGCGATGCCCCAGTAGATCATCTTCCTGGCGGGCTTGCCGCAGATCGGGCAGGTGTCGCCGAGATGCTCCTGCTTGAGCGGCATGCAGCGGGAGGACATCCCGCCCTCTTCCTTCATCTTGAGCTCGCACTCGAGTTCGCCGCACCACATCGTCTTGATGAAGCCGCCGTGCTCGGCCTGCAGCTGCTTGGCCTCTTCGAGCGAATGCGCTTCATAGATATGGTTGTCGAGATTCTGCTTTGCCTTCTCAAACATGCCCTTCTGAACGAGCTCGAGCTGCTCGGAAACCGCTGCTTCGAGGTTTTCCAGCGCGACGATCGTCTTTTCGCCGTCGTTGCGGCGGACGAGGACGCACTGTCCGGCCTCGATATCGCGCGGGCCGATCTCGACGCGCACGGGCACGCCCTTCATTTCATACTGCGCGCACTTCCAGCCCATGGAGTTATCCGAATCGTCGAGCTTTACGCGAAGCCCCGCCTTGACCAGACGGTCCTTCAGCTCCGAAGCCTTTTCCAGGACGCCTGCCTTGTGCATGGCAACGGGCAGGACGATGACCTGGATGGGGGCGATCTTCGGCGGCAGGACGAGGCCGTTGTTGTCGCCGTGGGCCATGATGACCGCGCCGATCATACGCGTGGTGGAGCCCCAGGAGGTCTGGAACGGGTATTGCAGCCTGTTGTCGCGGCCGGTGAAGGTCACGTTGTAGGCTCTGGAGAACTTGTCGCCGAAGTAATGGCTCGTCGCGCCCTGCAGCGCCTTGTGGTCCTTCATGAGGCACTCGACGGTATAGGTCGCCTCCGCGCCCGCGAACTTTTCCTTGTCGGTCTTCTGGCCGGGCACGACGGGGATGGCGAGGACGTTTTCAAAGAAATCGGCATAGCAGTTCAGCTGCTGCTCCGTCTCGTGGATGGCCTCCTCGGCGGTTTCGTGGATGGTGTGGCCCTCCTGCCACCAAAACTCTCTTGAGCGCAGGAACGGGCGGGTCGTCTTCTCCCAGCGGATGACGGAGCACCACTGGTTGTAGAGCATCGGCAGCTCCCGGTAGGTCTGCAGCACGCGCGACCAGTGGTCGCAGAACATCGTCTCGGACGTCGGACGGAAGGCCAGACGCTCCTCCAGCTTTTCGCTGCCGCCCATCGTGACCCATGCGACCTCCGGCGCGAAGCCGTTGACCAGCTCGCCTTCCTTTTTCAGCAGGCTTTCGGGGATCAGGACGGGCATCGCGACGTTTTCATGGCCGGTCTTCTTGAACTCCGCGTCCATGATGCGCTGGATGTTTTCCCAGATCGCATAGCCGTATGGCCGCAGGATCGTAAAGCCCTTGACGGACGCATACTCGACCAGCTCCGCCTTGCGGCAGATATCGGTGTACCACTGGGCAAAATCGACCTCCATATCGGTGATCTGCTCGACTTTCTTTTCTTTCGCCATATCAATTCATCCTTTCGGAAATACTTTTCAGTCAATGGATTTATTTTATCACACTTGTCAAGCGTCTGTACATAAGATGAGATACCTGAACGCAGGCAATATTGGAGGTTCATATGCCATGATCTATTGTATCCCGCTTGACACGGCGACGGAGGAATTTTACGCGTCCGTCGCCCGCGCAGCCGGTCTGCCCATGGAGCAGGTGCTGCGCGACGCGCTCTTCAAGCTTGCGGGCGAGCTGTCGCTCGAAGCGCTGGCCCGGCGGAGCCGGAACCAGACGCCGCGGGGCGGCGCTGAATAAAGTACGCAAAGGCCCGAAATAAGGTTGTAATTTGACGTGTTCTCTGGTATCATGTGGTGAAACGAAAATATCGGAGGCAGATTCTCATGAAATCCATTCGTGATCTTTATAAAGTTGGAAAAGGCCCGTCCAGCTCCCACACCATGGGGCCGGAACGCGCGGCCCGCATCTTCAAACAGGAAAACCCCGGCGCGGAGCGCTATGAGGTCACGCTTTACGGCTCTCTGGCCCTCACTGGCGTCGGCCACGGCACCGACCGGGTGCTGAGCGAGGTCCTTGCGCCCACCCCGACGGAGATCATCTTCTCAAAGAAGGACCCCGGCGATCTGCGCCACCCGAACACACTCGACTTTGCCGCCTACAAGGGCGAGGAAAAGCTTGCGTCCATGCGCGTGGAGTCCATCGGCGGCGGCGATATCGTGATCGAGGGCCGCGAGGCGGCGGAGCCGGACGATGTGTACCCCGAAAATTCATTCGCCGAGATCGCGCAGTACTGCCGCTGGCGGTATATCTCGCTGCGCGAATACGTCGAGCTGAACGAGGGGCCGGAGATCTGGGACTTTTTGCAGACCATCTGGCGCACCATGCGCGCCGAGGTCGAGGAAGGGTTGGAGGCAACCGGCATTCTGCCGGGTGGTCTGAACGTACAGCGCAAGGCGCGTTATCTCTACGAGCGCCAGCACGCGCAGGAGATCCCGCAGGTGCGCGAACTGCAGCTGGTCTGCGCCTATGCCTTCGCCGCCGCCGAGCAGAACGCCGCCAACGGCACGATCGTCACCGCGCCGACCTGCGGCAGCTGCGGCGTGCTGCCCGCCGTTCTCATGTACTTACAGGGCAAATACCACTATTCCGACCTGCGCATGGCCCACGCGCTGGGCGTGGCGGGCATCATCGGCAACCTGATCCGGCGCAACGCGTCCATCTCCGGCGCGGAGTGCGGCTGTCAGGCGGAGATCGGCTCGGCCTGCTCCATGGCGGCCGCCGCGATGTGCGAGCTGATGGAGTTCCCCATTGAGCAGATCGAATACGCTGCCGAGATCGCCATGGAGCACCATCTGGGCCTGACGTGCGACCCCATCTGCGGCCTTGTGCAGATCCCCTGCATCGAACGCAACGCCGTCGCGGCCAAGCGCGCCATCGACTCGGCGAATCTGGCCCATATGCTGGTCGGCACGAGAACGATCTCGTTCGACATGGTCGTGCGCACGATGTACGAAACCGGCGTCAGCATGAACCGCGCCTTCCGCGAAACGAGCGAAGGCGGCCTCGCCAAGCTCTACAGCCGCCGCGCCGGCCAGACGCTGGGGAAATAAAAATCGAATGCAGTTGGTAGGGGCGGGGCTCTGCTCCGCCCGGCAGATTGTACCGTTTTCACGGAAATCCCCGGCGAATTCGTAACTTCTCAGCAGGCGGACAGAGTCGTCCGCCCCTACGGAGCTGTGATTTTTACGGCATTACGTTGAAAACGAACAGACTTCGTCCGCGCCCGGGGTTTCCCCGGGCGCGGAATTTATAGTAGCTTTTTTTCCTCATATCGAATATAATAGGAGCAAGACGCAGAACCAGAAAGGAGGATCATGGCTTTCGCCATCACAAGCGCCATGCGCCTGCCGGACTCCGGCAGGACAACGAGGAGGAACGTGATCGAGGATTCGGCGGATGCGTTCCCGTGCAGTCTCTGTGCGCGTAACGAAGTCAGAAATATGCGGGCGACCGCAAAACAAAGGGGCTTTGAACAGAGGATCAGGCAAATTTCTGCGCGTTTGTCCTGTAGCTGATTTTACAGGAGGAACAATTTCATATGTGTGGTATCGTAGGATACGTAGGAACCCAACAGGCTGCGCCCATCCTGCTGGAGGGTCTGTCGCGCCTGGAATACCGGGGCTATGACTCCGCAGGCGTCTGCGTGGAGCAAAACGGCGTTCTGAAGGTCGAAAAGGCCAAGGGACGGCTCCAGAATCTGATCGCAAAGACGGAAAACGGCGCGCTTCTGCCCGGCACGCTTGGCATCGGCCATACCCGCTGGGCCACCCACGGTGAGCCGAACGACACAAATTCCCACCCGCACGTCTCGCAGAACGGAAAAATCGCCGTCGTGCACAACGGCATCATCGAGAATTATCTGGAACTGCGCGAATTTCTGCAGCAGAAGGGCGTCCAATTCGCCTCACAGACCGACACGGAGGTCGTCGCGCAGCTGATGGAATACTGCATGGGCCTGCCGGAGGTTGAGACAGTCTCAGATGCTTTGTACATGGTCCTGCACCGGATCGAGGGCGCGTATGCGCTCGGCATCCTCTGCTCGGACGATCCCGACCACGTTTATGCCGCGCGCAAGGACGCACCGCTGCTCATTGGCTTCGGTGAGGGCGAGAATTTCATCGCCTCCGATGTGACGGCGCTTGTCAAGTACACGCGCGACGTTGTGTACATGGACGACGGCGAGGTCGCCGTTCTGGGCCGCGACGGCGTGCAGGTCTATAACGCGATGGAGCTGCCCATCGAAAAGGAGCACCATCACATCGACTGGGAGATCTCCGCCGCGGAAAAGGGCGGCTACGAGCATTTCATGCTCAAGGAGATCATGGAGGAGCCGGAGGCCCTGCGCCGGGCGATCCTGCCCCGCATCAAGGACGGCGCGGTCGTCTTCGACGGATTGATGCTCGACAGCAGCTGCTACGACTGCATCAAGATCATCGCCTGCGGCTCGTCGTATCATGTGGGCATGGTCGGCAAGTATAACCTCGAAAAGCTGACGCGGATGCCGGTAGAGGTCATTCTGGCCTCCGAGTTCCGCTATTGCAGCCCGATTGTAAACGAACGGACGCTTGCCATTATTATCAGCCAGTCCGGCGAGACGCTCGACACCATGGCTGCGCTGCGCGAGGCAAAGAGCCTCGGCGCGAGGATTTTGTCCATCGTCAATGTCGTCGGCAGCTCCATCGCCCGCGAATCGGACGACGTGCTCTACACCTGGGCCGGGCCGGAGATCGCCGTCGCGACGACCAAGGCGTATTCCACGCAGATGGCTGTGCTGGATCTTCTGGCTGTCTATCTCGCCGCACAGCGCGATACGATCAGCGCCCAAGAGGCGAACCGCTTGACCGCAGCCATCGCCGCGCTGCCCGCGCAGGTCGAGCAGATCCTGTCCAGCCGCGAGCAGATCCAGTATTACGCCTCGCAGTATTTCAATCACGATTCCGTGTTCTTCATCGGCCGGAATCTGGACTATGCGCTCGGCATGGAGGGCTCTTTGAAGCTCAAGGAGATCTCCTATATCCACTCCGAGGCCTACGCCTCCGGAGAACTCAAGCACGGGACGATCTCGCTCATCGAGCCTGGCACGCTCGTGATTGCGCTGGGTACCTATGGCCCGTTGTTTGACAAGGCCATGAGCAACGTCATTGAGGTGAAGGCAAGGGGAGCGAGTGTTCTTGCGCTTACGACGGAAAACCGCCGCGAAGCCCTTTCCAGCCGCGTCGACGGCATCCTGACCATCCCGGAAACGGAGCTGCCGCTGCTGCCGCTGCTGGGCGTCGTGCCGCTGCAGCTGTTCGCGTACTACGTCGCGCTGCAGCGCGGCTGCGACATCGATAAGCCCCGCAACCTCGCAAAGAGCGTCACAGTTGAATAATTCCCGCCAGCGCCCGCCGGATTCCCGGCGGGCGTCTTTTACGGAAGCACCAGATTTCGCCTGCCGGGCAGAATACGGTTTTCGTTGCGGATACTGTCGGAATGTGGTATGATGAAAAAAACAGAAAAAGGAGTTTTTCTATGACCGCACTGCATGGATTTGAACAGACGCGGCAGCGCCGCATTGATGAGCTGGACGCTGTTCTGCATGAATATACCCACGCTGCCTCCGGTGCGCGGCTCTGCTGGCTCGAGCGGGAGGACGAAAACAAGTCCTTCTGCGCCGCCTTCCGGACGCTTCCGTATGACGACACGGGCGTTTTTCACATTCTGGAGCATTCCGTTCTGTGCGGCTCGAAGCAGTTCCCGGTCAAGGAGCCATTTGTCGAGCTGATGAAGGGCTCCTTGAACACGTTCCTGAACGCGCTGACGTTCCCGGACAAAACCTGCTATCCCGTCGCCAGCCGCAACAGCCGCGATTTTCTCAACCTGATGCGCGTGTATCTCGACGCCGTGTTCTTCCCCAGCATCCACGAAAAGCCGGAGATCTTCCAGCAGGAGGGCTGGCATTATGAGCTGCACGACGGCGTTCTGACGCGCTCCGGCGTTGTGCTCAACGAGATGAAGGGTGCGTTTGCCGACGCGGACGAGCTGCTGATAAACGCCATGAACCGTGCGCTGTTCCCGGACTCGCCCTACCGCTTCGTCTCCGGCGGCGATCCTGAGGCCATCCCGAGTCTCACCTATGAGGCCTTTACCGCCGCGCATAAGCGGTTCTATCATCCGGCCAACTCCTATCTGCTGCTCGACGGCAGCATCGATCAGGACGAGAGCTTCGCTCTGCTGGACGGCTATCTGTCACAGTTCGCAGCCATCGACCCGGACACGCAGATCCATGCCCAGCCGCCCGTCCGGGCGGAGCGCCGGACGATCGACTATCCGCTTCCCGCCGGAGAACCGATGCAGCAGCGCTGGAAGCTCGGCTGCGGCTACGTGATCGGGACGTATCAGGATGCGCAGACGCTCTTTGCTGCACAGGTGCTGTCGGACGTACTCTGCGGCAGCAACCACGCGCCGCTGTGCCGCGCGATTCTGGAACAGGGCCTTGCCGAGGACGTGGTGCTCAGCTGCGACGAGCAGTGTATGCAGCCGAATCTTCTGCTGCGTGTGCAGAACTTCCGCGAGGCCGACCTGCCCGCCATTCAGGCGACGATCCGCGATACGCTGACCGCGCTCTGCGAAAACGGCCTTGACCGTGAGCAGATCGAGGCCTCGCTTGCGAGCTTCGAATTCAAGCTCCGCGAACGCGATTACGGCACGATGCCGCGCGGGCTGATCTTTGAGCTTGAGATCCTGGCCAGCTGGCTGTATGGCGGCGACCCCGCCGCCCGCCTGTGCTTCAGCGAGGTGTTCGACGATCTGCGCGCCGCCATCGGCACAGGATATTATGAGACGCTTCTGCGCCGCCTGCTGCTGGAAAATCCGCATACCGCCGAAATCCTCCTGCGCCCGTCGCAGACCTGCGGCCAGGAACGGCAGGAGCGCGAACGCGAGGCGCTGCAAAATATGCTTGAAACGCTGGACGAGGCGCAGCGCAGCCGAATTGTTGATGGGCAGGAGCGGCTTGCCGCGCTCCAGCAGGAGCCGGACAGCCCGGAAGCGCTGGCTGCGATCCCGCACGTGCAGCTTTCTGACCTGCCGCGCGACCCGGCCCCCATCCCGACGGAGGCGGAGGCCGATGGCCGCCTTATCCTCCATGCCGTGCAGACCGACGGCATTGTGTATCCGACGGCCTATTTTGCAGCCGATGATCTGACGGAGGCGCAGCTTCCGTATATGACCGTTCTGGGGGCAGCGCTGGGACAGCTCCCGGCGGGCGGCATGGACGCGCAGGAGCTTCAGAAGCAGCTGCGTCTGAAGCTCGGCAGTCTCACCGCGGCACTGTCGCCCTACAGCCAGTATCATGACCCGCAGAGCTACCGGCTCTATGCCGCCGTTTCATTCAGCGCGCTGGAGGCCAGGCTCCCGGAGGCTGTGCGGCTGACGGCGCAGATCCTGACGCAGACGGATTTTTCTGACAAGACGAAGCTTCTGGAGCTGATCCGGCAGCAGCGCGACGGCCTGCAGCAGCAGATCGTCAACTCCGGCTCAAGCGCCGCGATGCTCCGCGCCTCCGCCGCCCTGAACGCGGCCAGCGCCTGCTCCGAGCGCTGCGCGGGCGTCAGCTATTACCGCTGGCTGCGGGAACTGGAGCAGAATTTCGACGCAAGGGCGGACGAGCTGATCGAAACGCTGCGCGCACTCTGTGAAAAGCTGTTTGTGACCGCGCGGATGTGCCTGTCCATCACCGGCGGCAGACAAAACGCCGAACCGGTACTGACCGGCCTGCGCGAAGCGCTTCCGACCGGCGCTGTACCCGGCGCACCGTGTCAGGCGCAGCTGCTGCCGATCCGTAAAGAGGGCATCGTGATCCCATCCGAGGTTTCGTTCACCGCTGTCTGCGGCAATGTCCACGCGTATTCCGGCGATCTGCGCATCGCCTGCCGAGCCGCCTCGCTCGGCCATTACTGGAACGAGATCCGCGTGCAGGGCGGCGCCTACGGCACGGGCCTGCTCGTGCGCGAAACGGGGCTTGTCTCCGCCTACACCTACCGTGACCCGGATTGCCGCCGTTCGCGCGGCGCGATCGGCCGAACGGCCGCATATCTCGAAGCCGCAGCCGCCTCCGGCGAGGCGCAGGACGTCAACATCATCGGCGCTATCAGCGATGCCGAGCCGCTGCTCTCGCCGCGCCTGCAGGGCGCTGTCGCGGACGCATGGCTCCTGAAGGGCATGACCATGGACGACCGCCGCCGTATGCGTCATGAGCTGCTGGACGCAGGCCCCGCGTCTCTGGCCGCCTGCGCAGGCCAAATCGGCAGCGCGCTGGATAGCGGCGTCGTCTGCGCCCTCGGCCCCCGGCCCCAGCTCGAAGCCTGCGGCGATCTGGAGCTGCAGGAGCTTTGAGAAAAAAATAAAAAAGGACTTGCATTTTGTCCCCGACTGTGCTACTATAATGTGGCGCTGAGGGAGCGCGGTACGCGCCGGTAGCTCAGTTGGATAGAGTGACTGGCTACGAACCAGTAGGTCGGGGGTTCGAGTCCCTTCCGGCGTACCAGAAAAGCAGTTGATTTCATTTTGGAATCAACTGCTTTTCTTTTTTTGTGCTGCACTACCGCAGGAGCACAAAACGGCTCCCCTTATATAGCTGGGTGTACGTAAGACAGTATTGCGCTAAGATTGACGAAGCGGCACGAAATCGCATGGAGCTGATCGTGCCGGAGCTGGTGAAGCGCAACGGCGTGACCGAACAGCTGAAAGCCGAAAACCAAATGGAATGGGTGCGGCAGATGAACGCTTGCAAGGCACAGGCAGAGGAAGTTGTGAAAGCGGAATTGATTTATGATTGAGCGAGGAAGTCCGGGCAGAAAACTGTTCGGACTTTTCTCATATAGTCCAAAGTTGCGGTAGAATTGTTCACAGGTTTTATGGTATAATTTGAATACGAAAATTGAGCAACAAATCGGAATTTTGTGGAGGCACATCAATGGAAACGATTTACGAAAAGTATATGGCACTTCCCATAGATAAGGGACTTTTAGGTTTAGAATATGGAGATATTGCAGACCCGTATTTTTGCTATCCCGTCAACGCAAAGCCAATCGGATTTGAAGGATGTATTCTGTATTGCTTTTTGCCGGAATATGGAGAAATGGTATTTGCCTGCAATCCAGAAAGTTGTGTAGACCAAAATGTATATCCATTAGCGGCAAATTTTGAAGATTTTATCCGTTTAATCTTGGCTTGTGGTACTGCTAACCCATTGGAGCAAATCGTTTGGATGGATAAAAATAAATTTGAAGAACACATGGCAAACGAAGAAAAAATACTGACCGATGAGCAGAGGACAGCGGCACAACAGCTACAGCGGGCATTAAGTTTGTTACCAATAGAAAATCCGTTTGAATATGTCAAATCCATTCAAAAAGATTTTGATGGTAGTAAAATACAATACAGTGATGAATACTATGAAGTTACCGGCATAGAGAACCCTAAAGGAACTAACACCCAAGATAAGCATTTAGTTGAATTTGAACCTGTCGTTTTTGAATTTAACCGCAAACAAGATAGCGACTAACAACTTCCAGTTTGTCGAACTGATAAAATCCCTTTAGGAACTAAAGGGCGCACTTCTATACTCTCTGTCGAGAGTAGTGCGTCCTGCGGAGCTTCATTCCCGGTCAGCAGAAGAAAACTGCCCGACCGAGAATGTTTCGACACTTCGTTCCGTCAAGGGAGCTACACTCCCTTGCGACGCTTGTGCGTCTATCCCTTGTGGACTTGCCGTCTGCAAACGGTTTCGACAAACCGTTTGCCGCCAGCAAGTTTGAAGATTAGACATAAACAAATCCTCCGCATGGTCTAAGCCATACGGAGGATTAACTGTTTTACGGACACCCGTCTATGCAAGGGGAGCCGTTGGTGCATCCGTTTATCTGCTTGTTCAGACCATCCGATTGGACGGCAAAAACCGGATCAGCTCTTAACGGTGAACTTTGCGGAATCGAGCAGCTGGTTGCCGATGTAGATGGACAGGGTATAATCGCCGTCGGTCTGCGGGGTGCGCGGGAAGTAGCCGACGAACATATTCTTTTCCCACATATCCTTCCAGACCAGCACGGAGCTGGACGAATCGACGATCTTCCCGTCCGCGTCGCGGACGACAAGATTGACCATGACCGTTCCGTCGGAGGAAGCGTCCAGATTGCTGCCCGCGTCCACGTCGAACGCGACCAGCTCACCCTTGGAGAATGTCGAGCGGCGCGTGACCAGATCGACATAGCGGAACGTCTCCTTATTCGGCTTGAGGAACAGGCCGGTGTAGGGGTCCTTGACGCCGTTGGCCGTGTAGGGATTATCCACATTGGCGGTCGTGAAGGTCAGCTCAGTTGTGCCGTCGAGCAGATCGCCGTTCTTCAGTGCCAGCGTGACCTTGTACGTCGCGCCGGGGTACATATTGTTGGCGGGGATGACGCAGGAATCCGTATCCGTTTCCAGCGTCTGCGGCTCGGCGTTTTCCACATCCTGAAGCGTGTAGGTCACGACCCAGCCGGATTCGGCGGGTTCTGTCTCGCAGACCCAGCTGAGGTTGACGTTGATCGTCCGGCCCGTCTCGTCCGTCTCATCGGAGGACTTGAAGTCCTTGATGTTCGTGACGGTCGGCGTGGCGTTCATCGTGTACCGGGAGAGCATCGTCGGCGCGGAGATCTCGATCTCGTATTCCGTGCCGGAGACGAGGTTTTCAAACGTCACGTTCGGGACGGTGACCTCCTTCGTTTCCTCGAAGCCGGCCTTGTCCGTGATGGTGACGACCCACTTTTCAGGCGCGTCGCCCTCATACTGCCACGTAAGCAGAGCGGAGGAGCTGGACGTCACGATGGATACGCTGTCGGGCACCAGATCCACGGTCGGCACCGTCGAAAGCGTCGCGGCGGTCGCGCCGGTCAGCAGGGTATTTTCGGGGGGAAGCAGCGTAAAGGTGTATTCCGAGCCGGACTGCAGATCGCTGATCACGACCGAATGGCCGGGGAAAGTGACAGTCTTGGCCTCGGCGCCCTCCGCCGCATACGAAAGCGTCCAGCTGTCGAAGTCGGGGCCGTCCTGAAGGATGAAGTTCAGCTCGGCCTGCGTGATGGAGATCGGCGTCGCCGTGAAGCTCAGGATCTTCGTTTCGGCGTAGGTCGAGGCGGTGGCGGAATAGGAGCCCGTCATCTTCTTGCCTTCCAGCGGGACGGCTTCGATCGTATACTGCGTGCCCGGCACGAGCGAATCAAACGTCATGGCTTCGCCCGCCGTAAAGGCCTTCCGGCTCTGGTTGCCGTAGGCGTCGGAGCAGGTAACGTCAAATGCGCCGCTGTCCTCGCCGGATTCGACCTGAACGGTCAGATAATCCGTGCCGATGTCCGTCACGGAGACGGAGTTGACGTGCGTGACAGACGGGACGATCACAAAGAACCATACCGCCGCCGCAATCGCAGCCAGTGCGGCCGCGCCAATGAAGACCGGCAGGATCCATTTTGGCGCGGACGCTTTTTTCTTCCGCCGCTGTCCGCGCGGGGGCAGATTGATCTTCAGCTCGTCCACCTCAGCGTCTTCGCTGGAGGAGCTGTTGTCCGCATCGTCCTCGGACGCATCCTGCGAATTTTCATCCAGATCAAGGGTGTTCTGGCCCGCCTCGCCGCGATGGACCTCGTCGATGATGGCGTTGAGCATGGCCGTGTCCGGTGAAAAGCTCTCCTTGAAATCGTCCGCCATCTGCTCGGTGTCGGCAAACTGGACCGGCTCGACCTCTTCTTCGGCGGAGGGGTCGATCTGCTCCGGCTCGCCCTCGATGGGCGGGACGATCAGCGCGTCGGACGCCTCGTTGCGCTTGCCGTATTCCAGCAGCGCCTCCTGCAGCTCCTGCGGGGTCTGATAGCGGTCCTCGGGCTTGAATGCGCAGGCCTTCAGCAGAATGTCCGCCATTTCATAATCTGCGTACATGGGAGCCGGCAGCTGCTGGCCGGTCACGCGCAGCTTGTCTGCCGCGCGGGCAGATGTTTTTTCGTCCTCGAACGGGCCGTGGTTGCCGTTGTAGATGCGGTAGAGGATCATGCCGACAGAGTAGATATCGGTCGTCGGCTCGATCGTCCCAAGCAGGCTGAACAGCTCCGGCGCAGAGAAGGAGCTGAGCATATTTTCCGGCATCGAGCAGTATTTCAGCTCGTCGATCTTCGCGATGCCGAGGTCGCCCAGCAGATAGTGCCCCGAACTGCTTAAGTACACGTTCGACGGCTTGACGTTGCGGTGGATCAGCCCGGCCTCGCGCAGACTGCACAGCGCGCTGCACAGATCCAGACCCAGATTGACCGCGCCCGACTGTGTCATGGGCGTTTCGGCAAGCACCTCGGAGAGCGTCTGGCGGTATTCGGCCAGCAGATAAATTTCAAAGCCGACGCCGTCCTCCTTCGGCTCAATCTGGTAGCTGCGGTAGCAGCCGATGTTCGGACTGGCGGAAAGCTTCTCAAGCGTTTCAAGCTCCGCCTGATAATCGGCGGCGACCTGCTTGTAATAATTCTGCGCGTCCTCGACCGTGGCGGCCGCGCCGGTGAACATCAGCGCGTCGACCTGCTTCTGCGATTCCGGGATGCAGATGTGCTTCAGATAATAGGACTGATTGCTTTTTGTGCTTTTTACAATATAGACAGATGTACCGCCGTGCACGCTGACGCATTTGACGAGCTCCATGTTCGTCAGCAGCGGCGATATCATGTTCAGTTCTGGCAATTCGTTCGCCTCCTTTACAAACACATCTTTATTCTATGTCATTTTTATAAAAAATGCAATACAATATCTTGCCCCATCCACTTGGAATCTGTAACAATCTGTGATATACTGTCTCCTGTGTCTGAATAAACGCATCGCTCCGCCGCACAGAAGGCCGGAGCACAATAGTTGGAGGCCCATTTATGGAATTGAAAACCTGTGAATACTGCGGCACGGCATACGATGCGCGCCTGCGCCAGTGTCCGCTGTGCGGACGCACCGCGGCAGGCCCCACGGCTCCCGCAGAGCCGGAGCGCACGTCCCCCGTGCCGGAAAAGTCCGCGCAGAGCGCCCCTGCGGAGCGTCCCGCGCCGGGCAGACGTCTGCGGCAGGATGCAGGCGCGCCGAAGGCGGCCAGAGGCTACGCGGGCAAGCGCCTGCGCACCGCGTCCGCGCCCCAGCCGTCCGACGCGCAGAGCGCACCCGGCGAAGCCGTCTACGCCATCCCCAAGTGGATGATGACCGTTCTGTGCGTGATCCTCGGCGCTGCGGTGCTGGGCGGCGCACTGCTGGCGTTCAGCCGCCTCGGCTGGTCGCCGCTGTACCGTGAGCCGGCGCTCGAAGCGCCCGTGCAGCCCGCCGAGCCTGCCCAGCCGGAGCCGGAGCAGGCAACTGTCCAGCAGCCCGCCGAGCCGGCGCAGCCGGACGAGAACCGCTACATGAACGAGGAGGACCAGAAGCACGACCAGACGCCAGAACCCGAGCAGAATGAGTCCAGCGTAAGCTGCACCAGCCTGACGCTTTCCGCCCCGACCGTGACCTTTGAGGAAGCGGGCCGCTTCTTTAACATCACCTTCACGCGCACCCCGGCTGACTGCACAGAGCCCGTTGCGTTCTCGTCCAGCGACGAGACGGTCGCGACCGTCTCCGAGCAGGGCAAGATCATCGCCGTGAACGCAGGCTCCGCCGTTATCACTGCCCAGTGCGGTGAACAGACGGCCCAGTGTCTCGTGACCTGCGACTTTGCCTATGTCGGAACCGGAGCGGCGGAGGGCGACCCGGCAGAGCTGGCACTGAACAAGGATGATCTGACGTTCATGAACGCGGGCGAGCAGTACACCCTTTCCGTGACCGGCGCGCCGGACGGCGCAAAGATCACGTGGCAGAGCAGTGATGAATCCATCGTCACCGTCTCCGAAAACGGCGTCCTGACCGCAAAGGGCAAGGGTACGGCGACGGTAAAAGCCGCCGTCGACGACAGTGAGCTGACCTGTATCGTCCGCTGCAATTTTGAGGACAGGAGCGGCGAAGGCGAGTGCACCATCAGCAACAGCGACGTCACCATGGGCGTCAAGGGCGAGACGTTCCAGATCTCCCTGCGCGACGCAAACGGCGATAAGATCACCGGTCTGCTGTGGGTATCGAGCGACGTTTCCGTCTGCTCGGTCGACGGCACCGGCGTCGTCAAGGCCGAGGGCAAGGGCACAGCCTACGTTTCCACGACCTACAACGGCGTCACCTACCAGTGCATCGTGCGCTGCAACATCAAATAAATAATTATGCACAAAACAGCCGGACGCGGGAATTCCCCGCGTCCGGCTGTTTGAATCAGGAGTACCCAAGGCTCCCCTTATCGTGCGGCGCACGACAAGGGGAGCCTTCAGTGAACCATCGACTGAACTCAGGCTCGCTTCAGATCGTCTCGACCTTGATCAGATTCGTATTGCCCGACGTGCCGGTGGTGTTGCCGCCAGTCATGACGACGTTGTCGCCCGGCTGCAGGTGCATGGCCTTCTTTGCCGCGCGCAGCGCGTTATAGAACAGCACGTCCGTCGATGTAAACGTTTCCTCGCACAGAACCGGCTGCACGCCCCACGAGAGTGCCAGACGGTACCACACACGCTCGTTTGTCGCCATGCCGATGATGTCCACTGGCACGCGGAAGCGCGAGACCATCCGCACCGTCGCGCCGGAAAGCGAGCTGACGACGATGGCCTTCGCGTGGATGTCGCAGGCCATGCAGCACGTCGCGTGCGAGATCGCGTCGACCATGTTCTTGATCTGGAACGCCTCGGCGCGGAACAGCGGCTCATAGTCGATATGCTTTTCCGTTTCCTCCACGATCTCGGCCATGGTCTGCACGGTTCTGACCGGATATTTGCCCGCCGCCGACTCACCGGAGAGCATGACGGCGCTCGTGCCGTCATAGACCGCGTTGGCAACGTCGGAAATCTCCGCCCGCGTCGGACGCGGATTGTGGATCATGGATTCGAGCATTTCCGTGGCCGTAATGACGCGCTTGCCGAGCAGACGGCACTTGGTAATGAGATACTTCTGGATCGCAGGCAGCTCCGCAAACGGAACCTCCACGCCCAGATCGCCCCGGCCGATCATAATGCCGGAGCACGCCTGACAGATCTCTTCCACGTTGTCAATGCCGGTCTGGTTCTCGATCTTGGCGATGATTTCCACGTCCCTGCCGCCGTGCTCGTCCAGAAACCGCCGCACGTCTAGCACGTCCTGCTTCCGCGAGACGAACGACGCCGCGACAAAATCAATGCCGTTCTGAATGCCAAACAGCAGATCGTCCTTGTCCTGCTCGCTCAGATACACCTGTTCAAGCACCTTATGCGGGAACGACATACTCTTGCAGTCCGAAAGCTCGCCGCCCGTCACGACGCGGCAGTGAATTTCCGTTCCTTCAATACCTTCCACCTCAAAAATGACCAGTCCGTTGTTGACCAGCACCGTATCGCCCACGGAAAGATCGTTTGCCAGTCCTGCGTAGCTGACGGAAACGATCGTCTCGTCGCCGTCGACCTGCCGCGTCGTAAAGGTGAACGGATCGCCGTCCTTCAGCGTGATCTTCTTATTTTTGAACGTGCGGATGCGGTATTCCGGCCCTTTGGTATCAAGCATAATGGCGATGGGCAGCTCCAGCTCGCGCCGGACCTTATGGATCATGTCAAATTTCTGCTGGTGCTCCTCATGCGTTCCGTGCGAAAAGTTCAGGCGCGCGACATTGAGTCCCGCCCGGCACATTTCCGCAAATACCTCCTCCGAGCTGCTGGCCGGGCCGATGGTACAGACGATCTTCGTTTTTCTCATATGAAATTCCCCCTATAAAACAGGACGGCAGAACCATGGTCATGGTTCTGCCGAAAGCTATACACGCTCCGATGCGAATAGAACGCCTCCCGGCGCCTATGACAGACTCCACCGCTCGCACCGACCGCATTTTAGCACAGCACATTGCCGCTGTCAATTCACAAGAATTACTGATTATGGGATTTCTCACGCTTCCTGCGCCGTTCAATTTGACGGTGCAGCAGGCTCAGCGCGTCGGAAAGGGAACCGATTGCGTCCATTAACCCCGAGGAAACGGCCTCTTCGCCGTATAATACCGTACCGACGTCCGTTGCGATCTCATCTGTCGCCATCATATAGCGCAGGAAGTCCTCGCGGGAGATATGCGAATTCTTTGTCACGAAATTTACGATCTGCTCCTGGATCTGATTGAAATACTGATACGTTTGCGGCGCGCCGACTACAAGCCCCGTCATGCGCACCGGATGGACGGTCATGCTGGCCGTCGGGACGATGAGGCTTTTCTTGGCCGACACAGCCAGCGGAATGCCGATGGAATGCCCGCCGCCCAGGACCAGAGAGACGGTCGGCTTTTTCATCCCCGCGATCAGCTCCGCAATGGCAAGCCCCGCCTCGATATCCCCGCCGACCGTGTTGAGCAGCAGCAGCAGCCCGTCAATTTCCTCGCTTTCCTCCACGGCCGCGAGCAGGGGAATGACGTGCTCATATTTTGTCGTCTTGATGTTCTCCGGCAGCGCCTGATGGCCCTCGATCTGTCCAATGATCGTCAGCGTGTAGATCGTCCCCCGCGCCGTCTTTGTCGTTGAGACACCGAGGTCGATCAACTCCTGCCGCGCCTGTTCTTCCTTCTTTGCTTCACCCATATTTGTATGCTCCTGTCTGTGTAAGATTAGCTATCCCGTAGGGGCCGACGACTCTGTCGGCCCGAGCAGCAGGCAGAGATTTTTCGGAAATTCAGGGCGAATCCGCAAGCGCTTGCCTTTTTCACTGTAGGGGCCGATGCCCACATCGGCCCGCTGGGAAGTTGCGAATTCGCCGAAGATTACCGTAAAAATGGTGTATTCTTCCGGGCCGATGTAGGCATCGGCCCCTACAGATGATCTTTGAGAGATACAGATAGTTTAAACGCATTTTCACAAATCATGCGCGCGCGTTTTGCTCCTTGCCAGAAACGCGGAAATCAGGTATAATGGCCCTGAAAGAGGGGCTTCCAAATGACAAAAACCAACGTGATGCGCCTGCTTGACGCGGCGAAAATTCCCTACCGCGCAGCAGAATATGAGGTTGACGAGAACGACCTGAACGGGATGCACGCAGCAGAGGGGATCGGCATGCCGCCGGAGCAGATCTTCAAAACGCTCGTCGCGAAGGGCGAGCGCGGCGGCTATGCCGTGTTCTGCATCCCGGTCTGCTGTGAGCTGGACCTGAAAAAAGCGGCCAAGGCGGCCCACGACAAAAAAATCGAGCTCATTCATGTCAAAGACCTGCTGGCCACGACCGGCTATATCCGCGGCGGATGCAGCCCCATCGGCATGAAAAAGCCGTTCCCGACCTACATCGACGAGACGGCCCAGCTCTATGACGAGATCGGCGTTTCCGCCGGCTGCCGCGGCTGCCAGGTGCTGCTCGACCCCATGCGCCTCGCGGATTATGTAAACGCCACCCTGTGCGACCTGACCGAATAGCGAAAGGAGGCCGCCATGAAGCGCTATTACCGCAAAAACCGCTCATCTGTTGCACTGTTCCTTGTGTCCAACCTTCTGGCGGCCGGTTCGTCTGTGTTCATGTCCTTTTTGCTTGGCACGTTTGCCGACAGCGCCATGGAGGGCGACCTCTCGCGCGTGTGGAAAATCGCGCTTGTGACGCTGTTTTACCTCTGCATTGAGACATTTTTTGCTTTCCTGCTGGATTATTCGCGCGATATCATTGTGCAGCGTGTCGGCCGCGGCCTCCGCGCCGACGCTGTGCGGAAAATAGAAGCGCTCAGCTATATGGAAAAAAGCGAGAAGGACGACGGCGCCTGCCTGTCCCTCGTGCAGAACGACGTCGACACCATCCAGCAGGATTATGTTACGTCTCTGGGCGAAATTTATTTTCAGATCTGCTGTTTCCTTCTGGCCGTCGCCTCTGCTATCGCCATCCAGCCGGTCATGACCCTGATCATGATCGCCGTCAGTGTGCTGACGGCGGCGTTCCCGAAGCTGACGGAAAAGCGCCTGCAGGCGCATCAGGAGAACGAGCAGCAGGCGAAAGCCCGCTATCTGACGGCGATCACACAGATCTTCTCCGGTTTCTTTCAGCTGAAAATTTTCAACGCTTTCTCCGGCATCAACCATGCCCATGACGAGGCAAACGAAACCCTTTATCGGAAAAAGCTCCGCTCCCGCCGCATCCGCAGAATTTTATACGCGGGGGCCTATGGCTGCGGCAATCTCGTCGTGCTCGGCACGTGGGTGCTCGGCCTGTTCTTCGTCACACGCGGCGTCATCACGCTCCCGGCGCTCATTACCTTTGCGAGCCTTATGAACCTTGTCGCCGGGCCGGTGCAGATCATCAGCGAGCGCTATTCCTCGACCATCGCCGCCTCGGCGGTCTGCAAGCGCGTCCTCGCATTTCTGGACGCGCCGACGGACGAGGCGGACAGCTGGGGCAGCGAACCGCTGACGCAGATCAAGACGGTCACACTGAACAATATCTCCTGCCGCAGGGATGATCGTGAGATTTTAAAGCATGTTGATCTGACGCTCCAAAAGGGCGACCGCGTCGCGCTGCTCGGTGAGAGCGGCGCGGGGAAGTCGACGCTTCTGAAGGTGCTGGCCTCCATGTACGCCGCGGAAGGGGAATATGTAATCAATGGCCGCCCCTGCCGCGATTACCGCTATGAGGATTTCCGCAGACAGGTTACGCTGTTATCCCAGAAAACCTTTGTCTACAGCGCCTCCATCCGCGACAATCTCACCATGTTCTCCGGTACGGCACGGCAGGACGAGGCGCTGACAAAGACGCTTGCGGATGCCGGACTTTCCAAATGGTATGCCGAGCGCGGCGCGTCCATGGACATACAGATCGGCGGCGAGGAGCACGCCCTTTCCGGCGGCGAAGAGCGCAGGCTCGACCTGGCCCGGACGCTCTGGCGCAAGGGAAGCCTTGTCATGCTGGACGAACCGGCGGCGGGCCTCGACGAAAAAACACGCGTCGAGCTGGAAAAGCAGATCGCGCAGCTGCCCTGCGAGATTCTGATCGTCGCCATGCACAATTATTCCCCGGAGTTTTTGGACAGCTTCACCAAGGTGCTCCGCATCCGGGACGGAGAAATCGTTATGTAAACTCATCGCTCTGCGATTTGATTGAACAAAAGGAGAAACCAAGATGCATTTTACTTACAGAACCAAAGGCACCTGCTCGCAGGAAATCTTATTTGACGTGGACGGAAAGACCGTCAAAAATATTGAATTCATCGGCGGCTGCAACGGCAACCTGCAGGGCATTTCCAAGCTCGTCGAAGGCATGGACATCGACACCGTGATCGAACGCCTCGACGGCATCCACTGCGGCATGAAAGAAACCTCCTGTCCCGACCAGCTCGCGAACGCGCTGAAAAAGGCCAGGGAAAAGCTGGCAGAGGAAGCCTGAAAAACACGGACACGCTGCCGCCACCCCCGGACCTGAAAATACCGGACGCAGGAGTCTCCAGCGTCCGGTATTTTTGCGATGCAAAAGCATAGCAAATTAAGAAATGTGCCATTTCTGCGCCCCTGCGGGGCAGCCGGAAAGGATGCGCAAACGCTTCATGCATCAGCAGCTGCGGATTTTCGTGGTGTGATACGCATACATGAAGTCTTATGCCTCCGGGCGGCTGCGCTTCCGGAAGAGCATCGTGATGCACCAGAGCCCCGCGATGCCTACAATCGCGTAGATCACGCGGCTGACGCCTGCGGTCTGCCCGCCGAAGATCCACGCGACCAGATCGAACCGCGCAAAGCCCACAAGCCCCCAGTTGACAGCGCCGATAATGGCGAGGATCAGACAAAGTGTGTCCATACGTCCATCTCCTTGATTTTAGAATCAAAGATAGTATGACACGGATCGGCCGCTTCATACGTCCTCGGCAAAAAACTTGAAATACCTGTTGCTTTTACGGCAGGATTTTGTATAATGAACATAGAGCCTTTTATTTTTTTAGGCTTCCAAAAATTTTTTCAGCAGAGGGACATACCGATGTATATTACCTGCCTGGATCTTGAGGGCGTTCTGGTGCCCGAGATATGGATCGCATTCTCCGAGGTCAGCGGCATCCCGGAGCTGCGCCGCACCACGCGCGACGAGCCGGATTATGACAAGCTCATGCGCTGGCGCATGGACATCCTGCGCGAGCACGGGCTGGGCCTGAAGCAGATTCAGGACGTGATCGCGCAGATCGACCCGCTGCCCGGCGCAAAGGACTTTCTGGACGAGCTGCGCGCGCAGACGCAGGCCATCATCGTCAGCGACACATTTGAAGAATTTGCGCAGCCGCTCATGAAAAAGCTCGGCTGGCCGACGATCTTCTGCAATTCGCTCGAGGTCGACAGGGACGGGATGCTCTGCGGCATCAAAATGCGCTGCGCGCATTCCAAGCTTACGACCGTCCGGGCGCTGCAGTCCATGGGATTTGAGACCATCGCTTCCGGCGACAGCTACAACGATCTGGAAATGATCCTGGCCAGCAAGGCCGGCTTCCTCTTCCGCTCAACGGACAGGATCAAGGCCGATTACCCCCAGCTGCCCGCGTTTGAGACTTACAACGAACTTCTCAATGGAATCAAGGCCGCTATGGCCTGATTGATATGAAAATTTAATGTGAAAGGTGATTCAAGATGAACGCATTTTTACCCGCTGATATCCTGATGCCCAAAACAGACCATATGGAAAAGTGGGCGGTCATTGCCTGCGACCAGTTCACGTCCGATCAGGCGTACTGGGACCGCGTGCGCAAGAACGCCGAGGGCGCTGTGTCCACCATCAACCTCATCCTCCCCGAAGCCGAGCTTGGCACCGAGAAGGAAGCGGAGCACACCGCCGAGATCAACGCCACCATGAAAAAGTACATGGAAGACGGCGTGTTCACGGTCTATCCCAACAGCTTCGTCTATGTCGAGCGCACGCTCGAAAACGGCTCCATCCGCGAGGGCCTTGTCGGCATGGTCGACCTCGACGCGTATGACTACACCCCCGGCGCGACCAGTGCCATCCGCGCCACAGAGCGCACCGTGCCGGAGCGCATTCCGCCGCGTCAGCGTGTCCGCCGCGACGCGCCCATCGAGCTGCCGCACGTGCTCATGCTCTGCGACGACCACGACAAGAAGCTCATCGAGCCGATCGCCGCGAAGAAGGATTCTCTCAAGAAGATCTATGATTTCGATCTCATGGAAGACGGCGGCCACATCACCGGCTGGCTCGTCGAGGGCAAGGACGTTGACGAGTTCAATAAGGCGCTGACCGAGTACACCGCCACCGTTGGCGAGAAGTACACCGGCCTCAAGGGCACCCCGATGGTCTTCGCCGTCGGCGACGGCAACCACTCTCTGGCTACCGCGAAGAGCTGCTACGAAGAGCTGAAAAAGAACAACCCCGGCGTCGATCTGTCGAACCATCCGGCGCGCTATGCGCTCGTCGAGCTGGAAAACATCCACGACCCGGCGCAGGTCTTCGAGCCTATCCACCGCGTCATCTTCAAGACCGAGCCGAAGAAGCTGCTTGCAGCGCTCGAAGCGGCCTGCGCAGGCGCAGAGGGCTTCCCGGTCAAGTGGTACGCAGGCGAGGAGTCCGGCACCATCGTCCTCGATAAGAACAAGGGTGAGCTGGCCGTCGGCATTCTGCAGCATTTCCTCGACGATTATCTGAAGGAAAATGCGGGCGAGATCGACTATATCCATGACGACGACGCGCTCATCGGCTTTGCGAAGCAGGAAAATGCCATCGGCTTCCTGCTGCCCGCCATGGAAAAGAGCCAGCTGTTCCGCGGCGTCATCGCCGACGGCGTTCTGCCGAGAAAGACCTTCTCCATGGGCCACAGCCGCGAGAAGCGCTACTATCTGGAAGGCAGAAAGATCAAGGCGTAATGAAGGAGCTTACCGAGGGCGCATTTGCCAAGGTCAATCTAACGCTGGACGTTCTGGATAAGCGCGAGGACGGCTATCATAATCTCCGCTCCATCATGCAGACTGTTTCCCTGCACGACGATGTGCACGTCACGGTCGGCTGCGAGGGCTGGCAGATCCACTGCTACCGCGAGGTCCTTCCGCCGGACGCGGACGAAAATACCGAACCGGAGCTTGTCACCTGCGGTCTGCCGCAGGACAGGGAAAATCTTGCGTGGAAGGCCGCCGAGGCGTTCTATGCCCGCATCGGCAAGAAGCCGGAGGGGCTGGAGATCTTCATCAACAAGCGCATTCCACTCGAGGCTGGTCTCGGCGGCGGCAGCGCCGACGCGGCGGCCGTCCTGCGGGCGCTGAACCGTGCGTATGACAGCCCGCTGTCCATTCCCGCGCTCTGCGAGCTTGGCGCGCAGGTCGGCTCCGACGTGCCGTTCTGCGTCATGGGCGGCACGGCGCTGGTCGAAGGGAAGGGCGAGCTGCTGACGCGGCTCCCGCCCGCGCCGGAGTTCTTCGTCGTGATCTGCAAGCCGGATTTCTCCGTCTCCACGCCGGAGCTGTATCAGGCGCTCGACGAGACGTTCATCGAAAAGCGTCCGGATCAGAAGGTCATGCAGCTGAACCTCCAGAAGGGCGATCTGCTCGGCATCGGCGGCAGCCTGTGCAACGTGTTTGAGCCTGTCGTCATGCAGAAGCATTTCGACATCAATTATATTCGCTCCATGATGTACACCTACGGCGCGTACGGTGCGCAGATGACCGGCTCCGGCTCCGCCGTATTCGGCATCTATGATTCGTTTGAATACGCGACCGTCGCCTGTACGATGCTCAAGGACAAATACAGTCAGATTTTCCTGGCAAAGACCGTATAAATCAATAAAATACCGTCTAAACTGTCTGTAAAAAGCAGTTTGGACGGTGTTTTTTATGAAAAAACGGATCATTTCTCTTGTTTTGCTGGGTGCCAGCGTACTTACCGTGACGGCCTGCGCCGCTTTGCAGGCGCAGAGCCAGTGCATGGCGGAAAAGATCATCCGCCTGCACGTCGTGGCAAATTCCGACTCCGACGCGGATCAGGCCGTGAAGCTCTGCGTGCGCGACGCTGTTCTGCGCGAGGCGCAGAACGTGCTTTCTGATGCTTCCGACGCGAAGCAGGCGATCGCGGCGCAGCTTCCCGCGCTCGAAGCGGCGGCAAACGCGGAGCTGCGGCGGCAGGGGAGCGGGGACACCGCCTGCGTCAGCTTCCGCCGCGAGCTGTTCCCAACGCGCGACTATGACACGTTTTCGCTGCCGTCCGGCGTGTATCAGTCGCTGCGCGTGACCATCGGGGAGGGCGCGGGGCACAACTGGTGGTGCGTGATCTTCCCCTCCCTCTGCGTCCCGGCCACAACGGACGGCTTCGCCGACGCAGCCGCGGCAGGCGGCTTCTCAGACGCCGAGATCGGCCTCATGACCCGCGCAAACGGCGCGTACACGGTCAAGTTCCGTTCTCTGGAGCTGCTGCAGGCGCTGAAAAAATACCTGTTTGGGGAATAAGCGCCATAAAATCCGCTGCCGGGCGTGATGCTGCCGAACCCGCGACATGGCAGAGCTGCCTGCGCATGAACAAGTACAAGAAAAGTGGGGCTGTCTCAAAAGAGCATTTTGATACTAAAATCTAGGGTGTATCTGAAAACTCCCGACGCACCCGGACAGCGGGCCTTTTTGCGGTGCGCCGCGTCATTTTTCCTTGAAATACGTCAGTATTCCTGCGAAAAAATGTCTTGCGCAACGCAAAAATCCCTCGCTGCCGGTCACATCATGAGTTTTCAGATACACCCTAGGGCGACTTGTCAGCCCTCCAGATGGAACGCGGTTTTGAGTTCGGCGATCTCTGCCTCGCTGATGTGGACGATGCTGCCGAGGCTCTGGGAATCGAGAATGGAGTTGGCGGTCAGCTCCATGACCTCAAGCCGGTCGAATGCCTGCAGGAGCGAATTGCCGGTGACGATCACGCAGTCGTTTTCCACGATGGCGACCGGGTGAGATACGTCAAACTCCGCCGCCATTTTATCCGGCTCCCGGTAGATCTCCTCATACGGCAGCGTTTTGACGTCGCGGAGGAGGATATAGCTTTCCGGGATGGTGCGTGCATCGAACGCTGCATCGGTCACGGCAAAAGCCATGGCGTGGACCGGGTGGGCAAGCAAAATCGCGCCTACATCGGGATGCTGCTCATAGATCTTCTGGTGCAGCAGCACGGCGCGGGACGGCGTCTTGCCCAGCTCCTTCATGCCGCCCTTGACGCGGACAAGATCATCCTCCTCCAGATACGCACGGTCGAAGCCGAAGGGTGTAATGAGGAAGCTGCCGTCGGACAGGCGGACGGAATACGTGCCGTGTGTGGCGGTGAACAGGCCCATTTTATACGAGCGGTGGATGAGCGTGATCATGTCGCGCCGGGCGGCCAGCTCCTCCGAGGTATGCGAACGGGGGATGAAATCATCCAGCTTGGTATGCGCGTTCGTCTCGCTCATGTGGTAGGCGTTCTCGGGCAGGGAATGGATCTTGCCGAGCTTGCTGGCCAGCACCTCAAGCGTCGCGGTATAGTTGAGCGTTTCAAAGCGCTGGAACGCCGTGAACATATCCGGCGCGCCGATGCAAACGCCGTGGTTTTCCAGCAGCGCCGTATCGCAGCCCTGCGAAAAGACCTTGCCGATCTCCACACCCAGCGCCTCGCTGCCGGGAACGGCGTAGGTCGCGATCTTCATCTGCTCACAGATATGGCGCACGGACGGGATCAGATCAAGATCGGGCAGCTTGCGGACGATGGAGAACGCCACGAGCGCGGGCGGGTGCGCGTGCAGCACGGCGTTCAGATCCGGGCGCATACGGTAGACCGATTCGTGGAACGGCAGCTCGGACGAGGGCTTGTGCGGCCCCTCGCAGCTTCCGTCCGGGCGGACGCAGATGATATCCTTGCGGGTCAGCGTCCCCTTGTCGATCCCGGCAGGGGTGATCCAGATGTTGCCCTGGGTGTCGCGGATGGAAAGATTGCCGCCGGACATGGTGGTCAGGCCCTTGTCATAGATGCGCTGCATGAACATGACAAGCTGGTCGGCGGGATGGATATACTGAATGTTCAAAAGATGACCTCCTAATCAGAATCGTCAGAGCGGCAGAATGCCGTCAAAGGTTTCGCTGAACAGCTCCTGCGCGTATGTGCGGAGCCTTGCACAGTAGCAGTCGTAAGCGTCAAGCAGGGTTTCGCCCTCCGGGGTCAGCCGAGCACCTCCTCCGTGTTTTCCTCCGGTTGTGGAATCGAGCAGCTTGAAGCCCAGCGACTGCTGCGCGTTTTTGAGGATCGTCCATGCCTTCGAGTACGCCATGCCGATGGACATGGCTGCCGCGCGCAGAGAGTGCAGCTCACGTACCTTGCGCAGCAGAACTGCCACGCCGGGACCGAAGCACTTCTCTTCGCCGAAGATCCGAATGGTCAGGACGGGTCTGAAGGTTTGTTCCATGTCAAAATTTTACCACGCTGGATTCGCCATTGTCAACAATATTCCGATATTCTTGACGCGGAAGCGCGCGAATGCTATGCTTATATAACAGTGTCAGCTGACGCTATAGAGGAGGAATGTCCTGTGGAGCTGGCAAAGGCACTGGACGTGCGGCCCGGCGTGACTGCGATCATCGGCGGCGGCGGAAAGACGTCGCTCATGGAATGCCTCGCGGAAGAACTGTCTGCGCAGGCCCGCGTGATCGTGTGTACGACGACGCATATCTATCCCGAACAGAATATGCCGTGCCTCGTTTCGACGTCTGAGGCGGAGATAGCGGCAGAATTGGCGCGCACGCGCTGCGTCTGCGTGGGCTCTGCTTCAGAAAGCGGAAAATACTCCGCGCCGGAGCTGCCGTTCCGCACGCTCTGCGCGCTTGCCAGCTACGTGATCGTCGAGGCCGACGGCTCCAAGCGCCTGCCGCTCAAGGCCCATGCCCCGCACGAGCCGGTCATCCCGCCGGAGGCGAACCAGACCATTCTGGTCGTGGGCGCATCCGGCTTCGGCAGACCGATGCGCGAAAGCGTCCACCGCGCACCGATCGCCGCGCAGGCGCTTGGCGTAAGCGAGGAGACGGTCGTAACGCCGGAGCTTTGGGCGAAATTTTTGAATCTGGAAGCGCTGCATACGCGCGTTCTGGTCAATCAGACCGAGAATGAGCCGGATCAGCAGGCAGCAAGAGCGCTGGCCGCCGGACTTTCCTGCCCGGTGTGCATGGCGGCATTACAAAAGGGGTGGATCGAATGCTTGTGCTGATCCGAGGTGCGGGCGATCTGGCGACGGGCATTGCGCTCAGGCTTTTCCGGTCGCATCTGTGCGTCGTGATGACAGACCTGCCGCAGCCGACGGCCATTCGCCGGACGGTCTGCTTTTCACAGGCGATCTTATACGGAAGCTATCAGGTGGAGGACGTGACGGCAGAGCTTGCCGCAAGCATGGAAGACGTGCGCTGCATTCTGGCCGAGGGCTGCATCCCGGTTCTGGCCGATCCGAAGGCAGAGTGCCGCGCGTGGCTGAAGCCGGACGTGGTGGTCGACGCGATCCTTGCCAAGAAAAACCTCGGCACGCAGATCACGGACGCGCCGCTGGTCATCGGCGTCGGCCCCGGCTTCTGCGCCGGGCGCGACTGCCACGCGGTCATTGAAACGATGCGCGGCCACACGCTGGGCCGCGTGATCCGCGAGGGCGAACCCATCCCGAACACGAATATTCCCGGCCTCATCGGCGGCTTTACCGGTGAGCGTGTGCTGCGCGCCCCGGACGACGGCATTTTCCGTCAGCTGCTGGATATCGGTACAATGGTGCAGGCAGGCGATGTCGCGGGCGAGGTAAACGGCAAGCCGATGATCTGCACGATCTCCGGCGTCATCCGCGGGATGCTGGCCGACGGGACGCCCGTGTTCAAGGGTATGAAGTCCGGCGACGTTGACCCGCGCGGGGAAATTTCCTACTGCCAGACCGCCTCGGACAAGGCCATCGCCATCGGCGGCGGCGTTTTGCAGGCAATTCTGGAATACACCGGCGTTCTGAACGCCGCGACGGGGAAAAATGCACTGGGGGTATAACCATGAAGGACGAGATCAAGCTGACAAAGCTTGCAAAATGCGCCGGGTGCGGTGCGAAGGTCGGCGCGGGCATTCTCGCGCAGCTGCTGGGCGATATCCGTGTGCGGCAGGACGAAAATCTGCTCGTCGGATTCGACAAGAGCGACGATGCGTCGGTCTATAAGGTGTCGGACGAGCTTGCGCTCGTGCAGACGGTCGATTTCTTTCCACCCATCGCGGACGACCCGTATACCTTCGGCCAGATCGCCGCGACGAATGCGTTGTCCGACGTCTACGCCATGGGCGGTGAGCCGAAGCTCTGCCTCAACATCATGGCTGTGCCGGAGTCCATGCCGAAGGAAGCCGTGCATGACATTCTGCGCGGCGGCTATGACAAGGTCTATGAGGCGGGCGCGCTTATCACCGGCGGCCACTCGATCTATGACGACGAGCCGAAATACGGGCTGGCCGTGACCGGCTTTGTCCACCCGGACAAAGTCCTCACGAACTCCGGCGCGAAGCCCGGCGACGTGCTGTTTTTTACAAAGCCGCTTGGCATCGGCATTCTCACGACGGCGGAAAAGGCTGATCTTCTGTCCGAGGACGGCAAGGCGCTGGCCATCCGCCTGATGACGACGCTCAATAAGTCCGCCCGCGACGTGATGGTGCAGTACCGCGTCCACGCCTGCACGGACGTGACCGGATTCTCCTTCCTCGGCCACGCGTCCGAGATGGCGACTGGCAGCGATGTGCAGCTGGAAATCGACACGGCCGCAATTGACCTGATCGGCGAAGCGCTGGACTTTGCACGCATGGGTATCCTGCCTGCCGGTATGTACCGCAACCGCACATTTGCCGCGCCGATGGTCGACGCGGGAGACACGGAGCTTGCCGTGCAGGACGTGCTCTACGACCCGCAGACGGCGGGCGGCCTGCTCATCGCCTGCGACCCAGAGGACGCGGACGCGCTGTTCGAGGCCCTGAAACCGGCAGTCCCCAGCGCGCAGTGTGTCGGCACGGTGCAGCCCTACACGGGCGGCGCAAGAATCTATCTGAAATGAGGCTGTTTGAATGAACCGCTATATTCTGATCCCTGAGGACACCATCCGCGTCCTGCCGCCGGAGGACGGCGCGGAGGCGACAATTGAAATTTTCTGCTCCCGCACGGTCATTTATTTTGAAATTGCGCAGGTGCGGGACGTGTGCCTGATGCACAACGTACTGACGAAATGCGGGCGCGCCGATGCACTCTGCTTCACGGCGGCGGACCGCCTGCTTGAGCGGGAACAGATGGTGCTCGTCCCCACGGACCGGGCCGATTATGCGGCGTTTCTGGCCGGACTCCGGACATATGCGCCGAAAACGCTGGATTTTTCCAAAGAGGCAGATTATATCCCGGAGTCCTGCGACCACAACGGCCATCATCACGGATAAAAACGAAAAAAGCCGCACATCCTGAAAGAAAAAGAGGAGGTGCAGCATGAAAAAGCGTGAAAGAAAAGACCGTCCGGATCTCGTTCCGGAGATCTTCGCCCAGCAGCCCAGTCTTACCGACCCGCAGGGCAGCTGGACCGGCCTTCCGATGAACGAGCTTGAAGTCCCGGTCCAGGACGCGGACGATCTGTAACCGGCCAAAACCGCCCTCCGTCATGTGCTGCATGACAGAGGGCGGTAATTTTTCAAGCGTTTATTCCGGCTTTTTGCTGTCGATGGTGTCCTCGGTCAGCGCGCCGACATCCTCCATCTTGACCTTTTTGGGCAGCGTCAGAGACAGAATCATGGAAATCACGAACACGCCCGCGACGGGGTTGCCTGCGAAAATGTCGCTCACGATCTTCGGCATACCGGAGAAGAATTCCGGGACCTGCGTGACGCCGATGCCGATGTTGTCGACGGACGCCGGTGCGCGGGATCTCTGGTCTTTCATTTGGAATAATCTCCTTTTATTTGATGGCAGGAGCCGCATAACGCGGTGGCAGGCGGCGGGACCGAAAAGGGAAAAGTGCCCCGTGCCAACCGCTATTCTGGCCTCTGTATCAAGTATACGTGTTTAGAATCCGTTAAGCGATACAAATTTTTTGTTTGCCAAACAAAAAATAAGTTGTAATTTTGTGAAGTCTGCTGTTTTTTCAGGATTGGGGAACGGGGAGCCGCCGCATCCCGCGCGGCAGATTGCAATTCCGCACAGGATATGCTAAGATGGGTCAAAAAAAGGCGGGCGCTGTGTGTCCCGGCCGAAGGGAGAACTGTATGCGAATCATCGGGATCGTGCCGGGCGCAAAGCTGTTCGGCTCGGAGGATCTGTACGCGGATCAATATTTATTTGTAAACGGCTATCCGAAGCGGATTCTTGCAAACGGCGGCACGCCCGTCGGGATCCTCAGCAGCGACGGCTATGCGGTGGAGGACAGCCTTTCGCTCTGCGACGCGTTTGTGTTCTGCGGCGGGGCGCGGTTCTATCCGTACCATTTTCAGGTCATGGAGTACGCTGCGAAATCCGGCAAGCCCGTGCTCGGCATCTGCCTCGGGATGCAGATGATGAACACCTATTTCCTCGTTGCCGAAGAGGCCGAACGCCGCGGCTGGGACGGGCCGCTGCTCGCGCTGTTCGAGCAGATGAAAAAAGAGCGCTATATGTTCACCGAACCCGTGGACGGCCACTGGGACGGCCATATCACGCGGGACAATGTCGACCGCTTCAAGCATCCCATCCATGTAACGCCCGGCAGCCGCCTCGAACGTCTGACAGGAAAGCAGACGATCCTGGGCGCGTCGATGCACAACTACCGCATCACGCACCCAGCCCGGTCGCTGACCGTCGCGGGCCGGACGGACGACGGCACCATCGAGGCGCTGGAATACGGTGAGCAGATGCTCGGCGTTCAGTTCCACCCCGAAGCCGACGACCAGAACGACGAACTGTTCCGCGCCATTCTGTGATCCGCACAATTGTGCCTGCGCAGGCCGGGTGGTATAATAAATGATGGTTAGAAGCATCTAACCGACGATGAAAAAGAGGAAACCAAGATGTTGTATTCGGAAAAGGTAAAGGGATTCACAGCGGCGCATCCATGTGAGGAGCTGACCGCCGGCGGCGCACGAAACCGTCTACACCATGTCCAACAACCACGGTGACATCGTGATCGAAGCCCCCGCCGGCTACAAGTGGGACGAAGGCACGCTGACGAAGATCACCTACGTTGCCGAAGCTGGCGATGTCAAGTACGAATCCCTCCAGAAAGCCATCGACGCGGCCAAGTCTAAAGCGGTCGTCACGATGCTTGCTGATACCCGCGAAAACGTCACCATCAGCAAAGCCCTCACGCTCGACCTGAACGGCTTCACCCTCAACGGCAGCACTGGCGAACGCAAGGCTGCTCTGAAGGTTGACAATGCAACGGTCACGGTCATGGATTCCAGCGCGAACCAGACCGGCACGATCAAGCGCGAGGATGTGGAAGATCCGAATGTCACGGGCAGCAATTCCTACTACGTCATTGACATTCAGGGTGGAAATGGCCTCCTCATATTCGAAGGCGGCAATGTCACGGACACCAGCGGTATTGTCGGCGTGAAGGGCGCGTCCCTTGTCCGCCTTGGCGACGATTCTGTAAGCGCACGGCCGACCCTGACCATCAATGGCGGTACATTCACGCAGGACAACTTCGTTGCCATCAAGGTCGACCGCGGCACGCTGCACTTCAAGGGCGGCACGGTCAACGGCAATGTTGCCTCCGTCAACTATGATTCCGCACCCGGCAAGCAGGCCAGAATCTTCATCACCGGCGGCTATGTCACCGGCACGCTGGGCACCTACACGTATAACAACGGTCTGGTTCCGACAAAAGAAACCGCAATGGCCACTGTTGAGGTCACCGGCGGTACGTTCGACAAAGACCCGATGCCGTATGTCGTCGAAGGTTCGACGGTTAAGAAGAACGCAGACGGCACGTTCGGCGTAGAAAAGGCCTATCTCGCCAAGGTCGGCGATAAGTCCTACTACACCATGGACGAAGCGTTCAAGGCGCAGACTGCCAGCGGCGAAGCGATTGTTCTGCTTCGTGATTATACGACCGGCTCGACCTTCAATTCCGGCAGTATCAACAGAACGGTTGATCTGGACGGTCACACCTGGACCTACACCGGCACCGATGTGAACAGCGCGGCGTTTGAGATCAACTACTCCGACGTTATCCCGAGCCGTGGATGCGGACAAGCTGCGATATCGACGTATTTGTCCGTGAGGCAGATCTGGACAGGGCAATGGAGGCGCTTTCGGAGAACCTTTCGTACCGGATCGGGGAGATCTCTGACCATGATGTCCAGATCTATACCCCAAACGGACAGCATATCGAGCTGCACCGGAACCTCATTGAGGATCACCGGATCAATCAGGCGGCGGAGGTGCTGGCGGCAGTGTGGGATACCGCAATTCCGCACAGCGGCTGGACATACTGGCTGGAAATGCCGGACGAGCTGTTCTATTTCTACCACATCGCACATATGGCAAAGCACGTCGATAACGGCGGCTGCGGTATCCGCCCCTTCCTGGATATCTGGGTGCTGACGCACCGTGTCCCGCACGACCGGGACAAGCGGGAACAGCTCCTCGCGGACGGCGGACTGTCCACATTTGCGAAGCAGGCGGAGCGGCTGACCGAGGTGTGGTTCGGGAACGCCGCGCACGACGAGGCGACGCGCCGTCTGGAACGCTATATCCTGTACGGCGGCGTATATGGCACGGTGGATAATCGGATGTCGGTGCGGCAGGCCAAAAGCGGCGGAAAGCTGCGTTATGCGTGGTCCCGCATCTGGCTTCCCTAAACGGCTGCAAGCGCTTTGTTCTGATCTCGACCGACAAGGCGGTGAACCCCACGAACATCATGGGCGCGTCCAAGCGCCTGTGCGAGATGATCATTCAGTCGTTCAGCCGCAAGATCCGCGACGGCAAGGCGGACGAGCTGCCGCCGCTTCACGTGCACAGCAGCGACGAGAGCGGCAGTATGCGCGAGATCATGAAGTCCGCCAAAAATGCGAAAACCGAGTTTGTGGCCGTGCGCTTCGGCAATGTCCTCGGCAGCAACGGCTCTGTCGTGCCGCGCTTTAAGGAGCAGATCGCAAAGGGCGGCCCGGTGACGGTCACGCACCCCGATGTCATCCGCTACTTCATGACGATCCCGGAAGCCGCCGCGCTTGTTCTGCAGGCGGGAACCTATGCGAAGGGCGGGGAGATCTTCGTGCTCGACATGGGCTCCCCCGTAAAGATCGACACGCTTGCGCGAAATCTGATCAAGCTCTCGGGTCTGCGCCCCGACGTGGATATCAAAATCGAGTATACGGGCCTGCGCCCCGGCGAGAAGCTGTATGAAGAAAAGCTGATGTCGGAGGAGGGCCTGCGCACAACGCCGAACCAGCTGATCCACATCGGCAGCCCGATCCGTTTCGATACGGATGTTTTTCTCAGACAGCTGCAAATGCTCATGAAGGCGGCCTATGCCGGAAACGAAGAGGAACTCCGCGCGCAGGTCGAACGCGTGGTCACGACCTATCAGCCTGCCGGAAGACATGGCTCAGAGCACAAGGGTGAAGCCTTTGAGAAGCAGATGGAGCTTGTCGAGCATAAGGAGGCCCAAAGGGAAGGAACACCGCGGCGTCATGAAGGCCGTCGGGGAAACTACGGAGCAAGAAGCCTGCCCCGTCACGAGGCGGCGGTAAAAGAGTGAAACAAAATAAAACAAGCGGGAGGAACCATGGGATTTCATGGTTCCTCCCGCTGCTTTTCTGCTGGTTGGATCATCGGCTGCCAAATGGGGGGATCTTACACGTTCTGCGCCTGCTCCGCGATCTGCTTGAGCAGAATGTCCTCCGCGTACCCGCAGGCACGCGCGACAGAGCCAGCCTCGAAGGGGTTGGACAGATTTGCATAGCGCAGCGTTTCGAGATAGCTGCGGCTGCCGCCGGTCTTGCAGAGGTTCAGATAGTCCTGCCATGCGGCGGCCTTATCCTCGGCGTACTTCTTCTTGAACTCCATCGCGCCCATCGTCGTGAGCGTGTAGTTGATATAGTAGAACGGATAGAGGTAGATATGCAGCTTGTGGTACCAGTAGCCGCCGCGTTCAAAGAACGGGTCGTTCTCATAGTGCCGCCACGGCATATACTTTTCCTCCAGCAGGTGCCACTGATATGTCCGCTCCTTCGGCGTCAGCTCAGGATGGGCATAGCAGATGTGCTGGAACTCGTCCACGGCCACGCCGAAGGGCACGAAGGTCAGCGCCTCCTGCAGATGTGCGAAGCGGAACTTGTCCGCCTGATCGCCGAAGAACCACTCGGCATAGGGGTAAGCAAACTGCTCCATGGACATGGAGTGGATCTCCGCAATATCGGTCGACTCGCTGTAATAGTCCGAAATGGGCTGGCTGCGCATGGCCATATAGCCCGCGAACGCGTGGCCCAGCTCGTGCGTCAGCACCTGCATATCAAAGATCGTGTGGTTGAAGCAGGAGAACACAAACGGCGCTTTCAGGCTCGGCAGACTCGTCATGTAGCCCGTGGAGGCCTTGCCCGGCTTGTTCTGCAGGTCCATCAGCTCATGGTCGATCATGAAGTCGATGAATTCGCCGGTTTCCGGGCTGATCTCGTGGTACATCTTCTGCGCGGTCTTGACCATGAACGCGTCGTCACCCGCAGGCTCAGCGTTGCCATCCGGAAATACCATCTTTTCGTCGTACCACATGACGTGATCAACGCCAAGGCGCTTGGCCTGCGCGTCATAGAGCTTCTTGCACAGCGGAACAAGAACGGTGCGTACCTGCTCGCGGAAAGACGCGACCTCTTTTTCGCCGTAATCCGTGCGGCCCTGCTCCAGATAACCGACAGGAATGTAATTTTCGTAGCCAAGATTTTTGCCCATCTGGTTGCGGATTTTGATCAGCTCGTCCCAGATCTCCTCCAGACGCGGCTCGTTGGCCTCATAGAATTTGGAGTACGCCTTGACGGCGGCAGCGCGCATCGCACGGTCGGAATGCTCAAAATACTTCTGCAGGCCATAGAGGTTCAGCGTCTTGCCGTCGAACGGAATTTCCGCTGTGGCCATGATCTTCTGATACTCGTTGGTCAGACGGCTCTCCTGCTGGCGCAGCGGAACATTGGCCTCACAATACAGCTTTTTCTGTAAGTCCATGGAGACAAAGTACTGCTTGCCAAGATCCCGCTCAATGTCCGCACGGAACGGGCTGGACGCAATGGCTTCGCTGAGTTCGACCTCCGCGCCGCTGAGCGTGGGCAGCGTGTCCTGCAGATAGGCGATCTCCGTCTCATAAAATTCGTCGCGCGTGTCGAGCGTATGCCGGATGTGTGCGATGGAATACTGCGTGAACAGCTCGCAGGTCTCGCGGTCGATCTCAAACATCAGCGCGCGCAGCGCGGCGTAGCTCTCCGCGTGTACAGCCGCGTTTTTCCATTCGGCAAGCTTGGCACGCCGCGCTTCCAGATCGGGGCGCTTGTATTTGAGTGTTGAGAACTTGTAAGTGTCTATCATCGTTTGATTTCTCCTTGCATGAATTCTATATTTTATGATACCCGTGCGGACTGCCGCTGTCAATAGCCTGCCGCGGGTTTCTGCCCGTCTGCACCGGTGCATAGCTGCACTGCGGCAGACCATGCACATGGCCTGCCGCAGCTGCAATAAAACTTATGTAAACTTACAGTCCCATTTCCTTTTTGACCTCGCCGAAGCAGCGGACGGCGAAATCGAGGTCTTCCTTCGTATGGCCGGCGGAGATCTGCGTGCGGATGCGGTCGCGACCCTTCGGGACGACGGGATAGCAGAAGCCGACGACATACACGCCCTTTTCAAGCATCCGGCGGGCAAACTCCTGCGCGATCTTCGGGTCATAGAGCATGACGGGGACGATGGGGTGCTCGCCGGGGAGCAGATCGAAGCCGAGCTTTTCCATCTCCGCGCGGAAATAGCGCGCGTTCTCATGAACCTTGTCGCGCAGCGCCGTGGATTCCTCCAGCAGGTCGATCGTGCGGAGCGTCGCGGCACAGATGGCGGGCGCGAGCGTGTTGGAGAACAGGTACGGGCGTGAACGCTGCCGCAGCAGGTCGACGATCGGCTGACGCGCTGCGGTATAGCCGCCGGACGCACCGCCCATGGCCTTGCCGAACGTGCCGGTGATGATGTCGATGCGTCCAATGACACCGCAGAACTCTGCCGTGCCGCGGCCGTGCGCGCCCATGAAGCCGACGGCGTGGCTGTCGTCGACCATCGTCAGCGCGTCATAGCGGTCGGCGAGATCACAGATGGCCTTGAGGTTTGCAATATAGCCATCCATGGAGAACACGCCGTCGGTCGCGATCAGAATCTTTTTGCAGCCGGACGCGCGCGCATCCTTCAGCGTGGCTTCGAGATCCTCCATGTTGTTGTTCAGATAGCGATAACGCTTGGCCTTGCACAGGCGCACGCCGTCGATGATGGACGCGTGGTTCAGCTCATCCGAAATGACCGCGTCCTCCGGCCCAAGCAGCGTCTCAAACAGACCGCCGTTGGCGTCGAAGCAGGAGGAATAGAGGATGGCGTCGTCGGTGCCTGCGAACTTTGCGATGCGGCGCTCGAGCTCCTTGTGGATCTCCTGCGTGCCGCAGATGAAGCGCACAGACGAAAGGCCGAAGCCCCAGCGGTCATAGCTGGCCTTCGCGGCCTCGATGAGCCGCGGGTCGTTGGACAGGCCAAGATAGTTGTTGGCGCACATGTTGACGACGTGGGATTTCTGCGTGGTGTCGATGCAGGAGCGCTGCGGGGTGGTGATGATGCGCTCTTCGCGCCAGGTACCGGCTTCGCGGATCGCATTCAGCTCCTGTTCAAAGGCTTTCAGTGCAGTTTTCATGATAAATCCTCCTTACTTCGTCCAATCAAGAACCACCTTGCCGGACCTGCCGCTCATCATTGCGTCAAAGCCCTTCTGGAAGTCCGTGTAGTGGAAGCGGTGCGTGATCACGGGCATCAGATCGAGCCCGCCCTGCACCATGTACGACATCTGGTGCCAGTTGTCCATCTTGCGGCCATAGATGCCCTGCAGCGTCAGGCCGTTTGTAATGATCTGGTTCATGTCCACGCTGATGGGGCCGTCGCCGAGACCAAGCAGAGAGACCTTGCCGCCGCTGCGCATGACGGAGATCAGCTGGTGGAACGCCGCGGCGTTTCCGGACATTTCAAGGCCTACGTCAAAGCCCTCGGTCAGTCCCTGCTCGTGCATGACCTTGCGCAGATCCTCCTTCGCGGTATTGACGGCAGCGTCGACGCCCATCTTGCGGGCAAGGTCGAGCCGGTATTCGTTGACGTCGGTGATCACGACGCGGCGTGCGCCCGCGTATTTGCAAATGCCGCCCGCGATAATGCCGATGGGGCCCGCGCCGGTGATGAGCACGTCCTCGCCGATGAGCGGGAACATGAGGGCGGTATGCGTGGCGTTGCCGAAGGCGTCAAAGAAGGAGACGACGTCCTCCGGCAGGCTCTCGTCGATGGCAATGACGTTGCGCGCCGGGATACAGACATACTCCGCGAACGCGCCGTCCCGGTCGACGCCGACGCCGACATGGTGCTTGCACCACTGAATATTGCCGGTGTGACAGTTGCGGCAGTGGCCGCAGGTGATATGGCCCTCGCCGGAGACGCGCTGGCCGACCGCAAAGCCCGTGACGCCCGCGCCAAGCTCGGCGACCTCGCCGACATACTCATGGCCGATGACCTGAGGGGGCTTCACGTGCTGCTGCGCCCACTGGTTCCATTTGTAAATATGGACGTCGGAGCCGCAGATCGCGGTCTTGTGGATCTTGATGAGAACTTCTCCGGGGCCCGGCACAGGGACAGGCACCTGCCGCAGCTCCAATCCGGGGCCGGCTGTGGGTTTTACGATGGCATCCATCATCTGATTCATTTGTAATCCGCCCTTTCTCCAAAAATTCATATGTCCGCGCAATGTGGACTGCACAATTAAATATGTGCACCCTATAAAGACATATTACCGGACAAATCCGGTCCTGTCAAGGGGAATTTGGTGTTTTAAAACAAAAACGTTCCGCAGAACGGAAACATAATAGGACGTTAGCACCAAAACCGGATGCTTCGCGCACTACAGACGCGGCGTCATTCCGGTTCGTGCACGCCGTTCCGGTATTCCCTCGGCGCACATTGGTAAAAGCGCCGGAACTGCTTGGAAAAATATGAGTGAGGACATGATCAGAACGCTTGTTATTCTTGATCGAGCAGGCAATTTTGATCGATAAATAGAAAACACCCCGCTGTAGCAAATCATCACTACGGCGGGGTGTACGAGTGTGGTGTACTAATAGTGTACAAATAATGTACTAGCGTACATCATCTCACTGCATTTATCCACTTTTAACCACGGCTGAAGGCATTGAAAACACTTGGTTTTTGCCAATCAGGCTTACTTCATGGCCTCTTCGACTGACTCGGTCATCTGGGTTATAAGCTAGTGTTTTCAAGCATTTTTATATTAAGATGTAGGAATAATATATAAATACACTACATTTACATTCTATTTTATTTTTTCGATCTCACTTTTTAGCCATGCGAGGTCTCGTTGTGTATAGACCTTCTCTGTCACATCGTTTATTTCATGGCCTACAATGCGTTTGATGGCATACTCATCGACTTTGAACTTTTTTGCCATAGTGATAAATTGCTTTCTCGGATCATGAGCTCTATGATCTGAATTTAAGCTTAGTCGAGTTACGATTTTCATAAAGCGCTGACGATATTTTTCATAGGTCATCATCAAGCTGCTTCGATGCGTATGGGTGTCGGTACAATTAAAAAGATATTTGCTGTTTAGCGCCTTTGCTTCATTATAATAGCGTTCGACGAGCGGAAAAATCTTAGGATGAATCGGAACGATTCGGTCTGTTCCGGCTTTGGTTTTCATACCCCCCACAATATAATGGTTTTCAAGATCGACATTTTTAAGCTCTATTAGCCCCAATTCCTGAGGACGCCATCCAGAATAACACTGGATCAGAACGAGATCAACATAACAATACGAATGGTGATTGTCCCAGAGCTTTTTCATTTCATCGTCCGTAAACGCGATGTGTCCTCGCTTTGATTCTTCTATGTCCTCAAGAATATCTTCAGATATATCAAAAGTTCGTGCATAGTTGCGGTCCACAATTTCATACTCCAAAGCATAGTCAAGCATCAGGTTGAACATTGACTTGATGCGTCCTTTTATATTTGGGGTAGTGTGCTTCTCAACTCCTTTCACAGTGATCGTACCGTTTTCCATACATCCTTTTATGTGTCTGGCTCGAAGATCCTTGACGCGCATTTTGTAAATAGAAGAGCAGTAAGACCAACTCGATTTAACGGTTCGTTTACTGGAATCATTCTTTAACGTCGCGAAGTATTCATTAGTCCACCTTTTATATAGATCCTGAACCAGAATAGCGGGGTCTAAATCGTATGGATTTTTGTTGTACGCTACAAGTGCGGCGTATGCTTCATTGTAAGTCTCAAAGTAAGCCTCAGGCTTCAGCATTTTACAAATTGGATGCCCATTATCTTCCTTTCCGATAGTAACCATTGCTCGGAATGGCTTACGGAGGTTACGGCCTTTGATTTCACTGATTTGGCCGAACCCATTTGGTAATCTTCTTCTCTTGTTGTGTCTAGCCCGTGAGTAAGTCGGTTTTATATTTTTACTCATCGGGCAACCACAATGCGGACAGGTCAGCGCTTTATCACTGACATTCAATTCACATTCTGGACATTGTATAAGCACAATTCTGCCCTCCTTTCGGAAATACGGTATCAAATCGTGCAGGAATTGTCAACTCCTACACACAGTTTTTGTCAACTTCGGGACGCAGGTGACGTTTTTCAGTGATACGCTTTTGACTGAGAAGAGTGTAATTGCTTTTCTGAAATCGTATCAGATAGGAGAACGTAAAAATGGAAGAAATGATATTCCCAATGGGTTCTGTTCCGGTAAGTGTGGCAGCAAAAGTATATGGAAAAGATGCCTGCTGGGTGCGGGCTGGCATTATTTCAGGATGGCTTCCGATTGGAAAAGCAACCAGAAATGGAAAAGAAATTACAAATCTGGATGAAATGGACTCACGCCGAGGACGTATCAACTTTTATATTTCGCCAAAACTACTTTGGGAACATACAGGATATATGTGGGGAGGCGAGCGCATATGAGCACACAGATTCGTCCAGAGATTTCGCCGAAGAACCCTTATTGGATTCCGAAGCATCGCTACTACGAGCTCAAGCATTTCGTTATGCAATATCCAGCATGGGTAATGTAATGTAGGTCTTAACCAAATTTAGCACTGTACTGTCAGCAGTATAATCACTCCAGTTCTGTGTTTCGTCTGTTACAACAAACCCTTTTTCCGGACCAACACCTAACTGACTTAAGATGGAAAAGCAAGCATTGATATGAACAAGCAAATCAGCATCAAAGTGATTTGCATATGGATCGCCGCAAACCAATTTTCGAATAGTCACAAGAATGCTATCCTGCATATTATCCTCCTTTACTGTTATTTCTTCCACGGACAAGTATCATTTGGTTTTCTCGCCGGTGGAAGATCCACCAGTAATGATGCATCGCCATAGTGAATTGCCTTATGCGTCCGATCACGAACACAGACTACATTCTCCATTGCAAAGATGCACGGATCTCGATTTAAGATATTCTCGTATGTGATCGGATTCAGATGATGAATGATGATCGGCTCAAAAATCTCGTAACCTTCACAAGCCAAATCCCGCCCGTTATCTCGAATGATAATCCGGTCACGAAATTGCTTCCATTCAGGTGAGTGGTAAAGGGCTTGATTCAGATAACGACGCCATCCGAAGTTTGCATATCCAACGCCGTTTCCGATAATGAGATAATCGAACCGTTCCTGAAAGGTTGAAAGCTGAATCAGCTCTGAATAACATTTATTCATTACCATCAGACCTCCTGCCTTGATAATCAGACATTGCAGCCATTGCATCAGCATAAAGTGCTTTAAGCTCCCGCATCGAGTCAAGGTTCTTTGTCTTTGCTGCAATCAGCTCTTTCTGCAATTCAAGAATCTCTAGCTCTTTGCGTTCTCTAAAATCTTAAATGATATTGTAGCAGAAGCTCGGGATGCACTCCAAAAAGCGCCTAAAATTCAAAATGGAGTGTGGTTTGTATGGGATGCTGATAAAAAAGCCTATGTCGATACAGGCTATGCTGCCTCTGGGACTCCAGGTCCGGCCGGTACGGGAATTGATGATATTGTGCTCAATTCCGACTATACATTGACGATTAGATATGGCGATAAAGTTTATACGACTGAGTCCATTCGGGGTGCTACTGGTGCACAGGGTGAGAGAGGTGCAACTGGAGCACCTGGTATCGGAATTGAACAGACAATTTTTAATGACGATTACACCCTAACTATTCTGTTTAATGACGGAAGTTCCTTCACTACACCATCACTTCGAGGAGCGACTGGCGCCGATGGTAAAGGATTTAAAATTCTTGGCTACTATCAGTCAGCTTCTGCCTTATCAAATAGCGTTCAGAATCCTTCCGCTGGTGATGCTTATGGGGTTGGATCTGGTGAGCCATACGATATTTATATTTGGGATGCAGTCAATGCCAAATGGATCAATAACGGCGCATTGCAAGGTGCTACCGGCAAAGACGGCACAACTTTTACGCCCTCCGTATCCGCAGATGGCGTTCTCAGTTGGTCGAATGACGACGGAAAGCAGAATCCGGCCAGTGTCCACATCCAAGGACCCCAAGGTGCAGCAGGCAAAGATCCAGAGCCGTTCTATGTCAATTGTACTATCGTTGGTCTGAACATGTACGACGAAAAGGTCACGCATGACAAGACATATGCACAGATCCTTGCGGCCCATCAGGCAGGAAGACCGTGTTATGCAGTTGTCGACTCCTCAGACAATGCCAAAATCTATCTTCCACTGACGAGGTTGATGGAAGGCGATGCTGCAATGGCCACATTTTCTCTGACGCAGATGGTGACGGGTGATGCATCGGAAGAACTGCAAGTGTTTTATGTGTCGATTTCACCAAACTATGCAGAGGGCTTTCAGGGCTCGCGGTATACGGCAGGGGTCAACACTCAGTTTCTGCCTGCAGTCTCGGCATCTGACAATGGAAAGTTTCTACAAGTTGTCAAAGGCGCGTGGGCAGCGGTAACGATTCCTGATGCGGAGGGAGGTTCCTACTGATGGCAAAGTGTATGACAGATACCATCAATTTAACATCTGTCGCTGATGCAATTCGTACCAAAGGTGGCACATCGGACCCCCTGGTCTATCCATCAGAATTTATTTCTGCAATTCAGGCCATGCAGACTGGGATTATCCCGAAGTTGGTCATCACAACGACACCAGGGGCTGCGATAACAGCGACAGCTGTAGAAGGTTTCAAGATAGTAAAGGGAATCGCTGATACGAACGGAACCTGTACGCTGGAGTTGCCAAAGGCAGGCACATGGGATGTGACGGCTATGGCAAATGGTATAAGTAACAGGCAGCGCATCGTCATTGGAACGCAGAATATGCCTCTGCCGCTATATCATGAGACCTTTGCTGACAATACATGGGACGAGATTATTGTGGCATGCAGGACCGGGATCGTCCCGGACAGCTGGGCGGTAGGAGACAGCAAGCCCATGGCGATCAACGGTACGAATTATCAGATCGATATCATCGGCAAAAATCATGATGTCTATACGGACGGCTCAGGTACGGCTCCACTGACATTCCAACTGCATGATTGTTACAGCGAAGCAAAGCAGATGTACAGAATCGACCTGAGCGGTCTCGGCTGGAAGAACACCGATATGCGCCTGACCTATCTGCCTGCGATTCTGGCGCTGATGCCGGCGGAGGTGAAGAACGGCATCCACGCGGTAAACAAGAAGACATCTGAGGGGGGCAACAGCACGACGATTGAGACAGTATCGGACACGCTGTTCCTGCTTAGCGAGGTGGAGGTTTTCGGGACTACAAGGTCTTCCGTAACCGGGGAAGGACTTCAATATGACTATTACAAGGCAGGCAACTCGAAGATCAAGCAGAGAGAAGGCGTTGACGAATTCTGGTGGGAACGGTCATCAGCCAGCAGCGGTATGTTTTGTAGAGTCAGAGATAACGGCCAGGCGGGTTCGTCCAATGCCTCAAGCAGCCTCGGCGTAAGTTTCGCATTCTGTTTCTGAAAGGAGGGACGATGAATTATGGTGCAAGGAGACGCTTATGATCTTGCATTTTCGATTGATGCTGATGATGAACCATTAGACATTAGTGCAATTGAATCTGTCTATCAAGAGAAATTTGGAGGGACACCATGTATGCAGTAAAACAGGACGGCACATTTGCCGGGTATGCAGACAGTATTATGCCCATTCGACTACACGGCAACGGCTGTTATATACCGTGTAAGGAAGCCGAGGCCGAGGGCTTTTGTGCGAAGATGGCTGTGACTATTACGGATAAAGAAGGGACTGAGCATCAGGTACTTTCTGACATGGTGTTTCATCTCGCTGGTTACATACTGAAAGGCACAGAGCCGGAGGGCAGCTATGAGGAAATTGGCGCGGCATTGCCACTCACAGATGCGGAAACCGCCGCTAAGATTCTATTAGGAGAAGAAGAATGACATACACAGAAAGAGCTAGAGCATTACGTCCGTATATTGAAAAAGCGTCGATCAGCTTACCTGATGAGGATGCGCTGCAAGCAGTAGAGCTATTCCCACAGTGGGTAGTAGGGCATACTTATGTGGTAGATGAGCGGCTACAATATAATGGCGTATTATATCGCGTGGTTCAGGCGCATACCTCCCAGGCAGACTGGACACCTGATATTACACCGGCGCTGTTCGTAGTCGTTTCACTGGATGAATGGCCAGAATTTGTGCAACCTACTGGTGCACATGATGCTTACAAAAAGGGCGACAAAGTGACGTTCAATGGAAAGCATTACATTAGTTTGATTGACGCGAATGTATATTCGCCATCGGCATATCCGGCTGGTTGGCAGGAACAAGCATAATATCAAGAATAAAAAGATGGAGGAGTGTATGCAAACATTTACAGAAATTGTTACCATCTGCGCCGGGGTCACATCGATCCTGGCGCTTTCCATCATGCTCGTAAAGCCTCTCCGAGACAAGATCTTTGACTTCGGCTTAATCCGAGAAGGTCTCAAATGCATGCTACGGGCAGACATGCTTCGGATCTATTACAAACATCTTGACACTCAGCAGATCCGCCAGCATGAATACGAGAATTTCATGTACGAGTATAAAGCTTATAAGGCGCTAAAGGGAAATAGCTTCATTGAACATGTAAAAGCAGAAGTTGATTCTTGGAGTGTCATTCCATGATCTACCAGAAATCAAAATGGACAAAAGGTGAGATGGCCAGGACTATTGTTATCTACTGTATCAAGGTGCTGACATATGTTCTGATCTGGGCCATCTTGCTGACGACCATTGCGACACTCTTCAAACTCCAAATCGACTTATCTGCTGTACTAAATTTCACAGCTATTACCTTTGGCGGAGAATTGGTTCTTTTAGCCTTTAAGCGAGTTTTTGCGAAAAAAAATGAGGAGGTAAATTAGATGATCAATATTATCAAACGGGCTGCTTCTCTTCTTAGTGTCAAAAGCATTGTAACGCTCGTGCTGACGGGTGTTTTTGCATATCTGGCAGTTAAGAAAATGATCAGCCAGGAGTTTATGATGGTGTATACCGTCATTATTGCATTCTACTTCGGTACGCAGTCTCAGAAACTTCAGGATGCCATTACAAAGAAAGATGGTGAAGAGAATGCCGACGATTAAGGAGAATCTGACGCCGATTCATTTCTATCGTAATGGCAACACACCAAAGTATCTGGTCATCCATTACTTTGGCGGTCTGAGTAGTGCTCTTAGTGCTGCCGAGTGGTTCAAAGACCCTCGTGCACAAGGCTCGGCTCACTATTGCGTGGATGAGACTGATGTAATTCAGCACTGTGTCAGAGATCAGGACGGCGCATGGCATTGTGGTGCAGTTGGCGGGCTCCGGTATATTCATCCATACTGCCGCAATAACAATTCCATTGGTATTGAAATGCGACCGTCAAAGATTAACCACGCATCAATTAACGCCACTGATAAGGACTGGTATTTCGATGATCGAGTCGTAGAGAATACGATTTGGCTGTGTGTGCAGCTCATGAAGAAGTATAAGATCCCTATCGAAAATGTTATTCGCCATTGGGACGTGACAGGCAAAATTTGCCCTGCCCCATATGTTGGCGCATACTATAACACTTATTACAGAACAACTGGTGATCAGCAGTGGGCAAAATTCAAAGAACGTCTGGAGGAGGCACTTGAAATGCGCTATAACAAACTCGGAGAAGTGAAAAATCAGGATTACCGCAAGACGCTGGACAAGCTGATTCAGAAAGGTCTGCTGAAAGGCAAAGGTGGTATTGGAGAAGGTCTCATCGTCGATATGAGCGAGGATATGGTCAGGACTCTTGTGATCCTTGACCGGGCTGGGAAGTTCGACTGATAAAAAATCCCCACCATAGCAAACTACGGTGGGGAAGTAGAATGTAAATGTAGGAGTGCAGTGTAGAAGTAGTGTAGGAGTCATGTAGGAATAACCTACATCGAACGGATTCTACCTACTTCTACTTACTGCATTCTGCATTGAAAACACAGGGAAATTGATGATCAGGCTTACTTCATGGCCTCTTCGACGGCGACTGCAACCGCAACCGTAGCGCCAACCATGGGGTTGTTGCCCATGCCCAGGAAGCCCATCATCTCGACGTGCGCAGGGACGGAGGAGGAGCCTGCGAACTGTGCATCGGAGTGCATACGGCCCATGGTGTCGGTCATGCCGTAGGAAGCGGGGCCTGCGGCCATGTTGTCCGGGTGCAGGGTACGGCCCGTGCCGCCGCCGGAAGCGACAGAGAAATACTTCTTGCCCATCTGGACGCACTCCTTCTTGTAGGTGCCTGCGACCGGATGCTGGAAGCGGGTGGGGTTGGTGGAGTTACCGGTGATGGAGACGTCGACGCCTTCCTTGTGCATGATGGCAACGCCCTCGCGGACATCGTCAGCGCCGTAGCAGCGGACGTTGGCGCGCTCGCCCTCGGAGTAGCGGATCTCGCGGACGATCTTGAGCTCGCCGGTGTAGTAGTCGAACTGGGTCTGGACATAGGTGAAGCCGTTGATACGGGAGATGATCTGGGCAGCGTCCTTGCCGAGGCCGTTCAGGATGACGCGCAGAGGCTTTTTACGGGCCTTATTCGCGTTCTTGACGATGCCGATGGCGCCCTCAGCAGCCGCAAAGGACTCGTGGCCTGCGAGGAAGCAGAAGCACTCGGATTCCTCGGACAGGAGCATGGCGCCCAGGTTGCCATGGCCGAGGCCGACCTTGCGGTCGTCGGCGACGGAGCCGTCGATACAGAAGGCCTGCAGGCCCTCGCCGATGGCGGTAGCGGCTTCGGCAGCGGTCTTGACGCCTTTCTTCATGGCGATGGCAGCGCCGACGGTGTATGCCCAGCACGCGTTTTCGAAGCAGATGGGCTGAATGCTCTTGACGATCTCATACGGGTCAAAGCCCTTGGCCTGGCACATTTCGCGGCAAGCCTCGACGGACTCGATGCCGTACTGCTTGAGGACGCCGTTGATCTTGTCAATTCTTCTGTCGTAGTTTTCAAACAAAGCCATTTTCGTGTCCTCCTTTTCTTATTCCTGACGCGGGTCGATATACTTCGCCGCGGTGTCCCACTGACCATAGTGGCCGGTGGCCTTCTTGATGGCCTCGGCAGGCTCGTCGCCCTTCTTGATGAAGTCCATCATCTTGCCGAAGTTGATGAATTCGTAGCCGACGATCTCGTCGTCCTTGTTGAGGGCGATCTTGGAGCAGTAGCCCTCGGCCATTTCGAGGTAGCGCGGGCCTTTTTCCTTCGTGGCGAACATCGTGCCGACCTGGCTTCTGAGGCCCTTGCCGAGGTCTTCCAGAGAAGCGCCGACGGCGAGGCCGTCCTCGGAGAACGCGGACTGGCTGCGGCCATAGACGATCTGCAGGAACAGCTCGCGCATGGCGGTGTTGATAGCGTCGCAGACGAGGTCGGTGTTGAGGGCCTCAAGAATGGTCTTGCCGATGAGAATTTCGGAAGCCATTGCGGCGGAATGGGTCATGCCGGAACAGCCGATCGTCTCGACCAGAGCCTCTTCGATGACGCCGTTCTTGATATTCAGGCTCAGCTTACACGCGCCCTGCTGCGGTGCGCACCAGCCCACGCCATGGGTAAAGCCGGAGATATCCTTGATTTCCTTTGCCTGCACCCACTTGCCCTCTTCGGGAATGGGAGCCGGGCCATGATACGCGCCCTTGGCAACCGGGCACATATGCTTGACTTCTGCAGTATAGATCATATACAGGTCTTCCTTTCAAGAATTCTAAAAGCCGGAATTGGCTATTATTACGATTGGATTATACCCAGATTCGCGTGGGAAGTCAAGAATTTGCAGAAAATTAGCGGGAAGCTGATGATGAAGCGAGCGGGATATGCCGCACCGGCACGTTCCGCGTCGAGTATCAGCTTGACTTTCGCACAGTATGGCATTCCGGCAGACGCACAGCTTTGGCAGGGCCGGAAGCAGATCATCGCTTCCCCGTCAGATGCAGCACGCGGTCTGCGAGGCCGCAGAAGAGCAGGCCGCAGGCGAGGGCCTCATCCTCTGCGTCGGCCATGGCGGGGACGAATTCGAACGCCGCGCCGAAGGCGTCTGCAAGCGACTCAGACGTGCGGCCCGTCAGCGTCCGCACGTCATAGACAGGACGCTTCATGCAGACGGCCTCGCTTCCGGCTGCGGACAGAAACGCCAGATCGTCCGTGCGGAACAGGATCAGCGGCGCGTTCTCACCGAGATACGCGTCAACGGCGGGCAGGAGCCGGGCCAGCCTCGGCGCGTCCTGCGTCATGCGTTCCGTCACGCCCGCCTCGCGGGCGTATTTTGTCAGACCATTTTCCGGGCTTACACAGGCGGTCAGCACGGATTCCGGCGCAAAGCGGCGGAATTTCAGGATCGAAAGCTGCGCAATTTCGCCGCGCGAGGGGCTTTTGCCCGTTGTTTTGAACGCGAGAACGTAAAATGTTTCCAGAGATTCCGACGCGGTCTTCCGCGTGAGCGCCGCAGTGTCGGGCGGCGTGTAGTCCGGCCTCTTTTCCGGCGCAGGCGCGTCGGCCAGTCCTGGCTGAATGGGCCGGAGCTGCTTTTTTACGCCCTCGAACCATTTCTGCCCCCGCAGCGCGGCCTCAAGCGCCGCCTGTTGCTGCGCGGCCTGCTTCAAAACGGCGGCGCTCAGATCCTCCAGCAGATCTCCGGACGTGCGGCAGCTGGGGATCCTGCCGTGCCTGCCGAAGCCCGGCAGAAGAAATTCGTTGGAATACTCGACAAAGCGCGCCTTTTCCCGTAGGATCGCAGCCGTCTGCGCATCTGCCTTCGCGCTGTCCCAGCGGGCGCAGAAGGCCTTGCAGAGTCGGATATCCCGTTCCAGCATCCATGCCGGGCCGCGGCACGAAAGCGCGTCAATGCGCGTATACGCGTCCGCAAGCGTTTTATACAGCGCCTCCGCCTCCGGCTGCGGCAGCGGGGGCATTTTCGGCTGCACGGGTGGGTCGGTCAGAATATCCGGCAGCAGCTCCGGCGCGGAAAGCTCCGCCGGAGCAGGCACGGGAGCTGCGGGAGCCGCCTGCGGCTCCTGCTTTTCCGCCCGCTTCGGCAGCGCGCTCACAACGACGGCGGCAAGCCCGCCCGCAGACAGGATCCCGGCTGCGATCAGGCTGTACTGCGCGGCGGCAAAGCCCAGCAGGATCAGCAAAAATCCAATGATAATGCCCTTGACGGAACGCACGGCATTTCCTCCTTTGCGATTTACACGGAACGCTGCGGGAACTTTTCCAGACAGTAAAGCTGTTCCTCGTCCAGCCGGTCGCCGCCGGGGGCGAAGGCGTAACCGAGTTCCTGATAAAAATGCAGCGCGTTGATGGAAGCGGGGATCACGACGCGCGGCGCGCGCAAAAACAGCGGATCGCGCTCGATCGTCTCAATGAGCGCGCGGCCCACGCCGCGCTTCTGCTTCTCCGGCAGCACAAAGACGGAATAGAAGCAGCCCTCAGCCGGGTTTTTGTGGTACGGGCCGAAGGCGGCGCAGCCGATCACGGTCCCGTCGTCCTCGCAGGCGACGTAGAAGTGCATCTGTTCGCCGCGTCTCAGGAAGTACGCGCGATCCTGTTGGGCGACCATTTCCTCGACGAAGGCCGCGTCATAGACAGCGCCGGAGGTGATGCGGGTGGCAAGCTCCGACACGCGGACGACCGCGTCCGCATCGGCGGGGTCAAAACGGCGGATATACATATTACGATTCCTCCCTGTTTGTATGTTCAAACTGTCTGATCTCGTTCAAAAAGGCCGCGCCGTAGCGCTCGGCCTTGACATGGCCAACGCCGGAAACCTCCAGCAGCTCCTGCATGGAGCCGGGCCGCTTCGCGGCCATATCCAGAAGCGTTGCGTTGGAAAACACGATATAGGCCGGGACGCCCTGCTCCTGCGCGATGCGGAAGCGAAGCGCCTTCAGCGCGGCCAGAAGCGGCTCGTCCGTCCGGGACGCAGCTGCTTTTTTCTGCGTTCTCGGCCCGGCGAGCGTCGTACGCTGCACGCGCGCAAGCACCTGTTCGTCGGAAAACAGCACAGCCGCTGCCCGCTCCGTCGTGTCGATCCCGCCGTGGACGGGATCAGTCTCCAGATATCCCGCGCGCTCCAGCAGCTCGATCCATTCTCGAATCTGCGCGCCCGGCAGCGCGGACATCAGTCCGTAGGTCGGCAGCAAATCAAGCCCCAGCTCCCGCACGCGTGCCGAACGGCCCCCGTGCAGCGTTTGGCTTAGAATCGACGCGCCAACGCAGTAGCCGAGCCGGTTCCGCGCCCGCACAACGCAGGACAGGATCATCTGCGCCTCGCGCGTGAGGTCCCGCGTCACATATTCTGCCAGACAGTTCCCGCAGTTGCCGCAGGTTTTTTCATGCGGCTGGCCAAAATAGTCGAGCAGATACCCGCGCAGACAGTCCTGCGTCTTGCAGTAGCCTGTCATGGCCTCCAGCCGGGCCAGATCCTGCGCCTGCACCATCTGCCGCTCCTCGTCAGTCAGCTCCTCGTTCTCTGCGGATGAATTGAAGATCAGAAATTTAGCCGTCGTGACGTCGCCGGAGGAATACAGCAGGATGCAGTCGGCAGGGGAGCCGTCGCGCCCCGCGCGTCCCGCCTCCTGATAATACGCCTCCACGCTTTTCGGCATATTGTAATGAATGACGTAGGAGACGTTCGACTTGTCAATGCCCATGCCGAACGCGTTGGTCGCGGCCATGACGGGGCTGCGGTCGCAGATGAACGCCTCCTGATTTTCTTTTCGCTCGTCAGCGTCCAGTCCCGCGTGGTAGCGCGTGGCGGCAAAGCCCGCCTCCTGCAGAAGCCCGCAGACCTGCTCGACCGTTTTGCGCGTGGCGCAGTAGACAATGCCGCTCTTGTCCCGCCGCTCGGAGAGCAGCTGCAAAAGCGCGGTGCGCTTGTCCTTCGGGCGCAGCACTTCGAAGCGAAGATTGGGCCGGTCAAAGCCGGTCACGACCGTTTCCGGCTCATGCAGCTGCAAAATACGGATGATATCGGCGCGCACCTGCGCCGTGGCCGTTGCGGTAAAGGCCGCGACAGCCGGGCGGCGCGGGAGCCGCTGCAAAAATTCCACGATCTTTAAATAGCTGGGCCGGAAATCCTGCCCCCACTGCGAGATACAGTGCGCCTCGTCGACGGCGACAAGCGGGATCTCAAGCTCCTGCGCAAGGGAGCAGAAGCCGTCGGTCAGCAGCCGCTCGGGCGCGACATAAAGCAGCTTATATGCGCCATAGCGCGCGTCGCGGTACGTCTCGCGCAGCTCGTCCAGACTCATGGAGCTGTTGATGCACCCGGCGGGGATGCCCGCGTTCCGCAGCGCCATGACCTGATCCTTCATGAGAGAGATCAGCGGCGAGACGACGAGCGTCATCCCCGGCAGCAGCAGGGCGGGCAGCTCATAGCAGAGGCTTTTCCCGCCGCCCGTCGGCATCACGCCGAGCGCGTCGCGCCCGGAAAGCACCGCGTCGATCAGCGTCTGCTGTCCCGCACGGAATGCCGGAAAGCCAAAATACTGCCGCAGCACCGCAAGCTTGTCCATGCCATCGCCCCTTTCACCCTTTTTCAACATTATATCAGTCCGCACGCCCCTTGACAAGCCCGGAAGCGCCCCGGAGGCAGCCTCTTGCCAACTGCTTTTGCGCTTCAGCGCCTTTTACATGGATTGAGCGCGCCGGGGTCAACGACCTGCACGTTCGATATTTTTTTCAAGAACCACTTGACATCACACGTCTACTCGTGTAGAATAGCGGCAGCTTCTACACAAGTAGACAAGGAGGTGCTGAAACTGGAAATTCCGAAAATTCACGAAGGGGAGTACCGCTTCTGCCTGATTTTATGGAAGCATGAGCCGGTCACGGCGGCGCAGCTTGCGAAGCTGTGTCTGGAGCAGCTCGGCTGGAAGCGCACGACGACCTACACGATCATCAAGCGTCTTGGCGAGCGTGGGATCCTGAAAAATGAAAATGGGCTTGTGACCTCGCTCGTTTCCAAGGACGAGGCGCAGGCCTGCGAGATCGACGAACTGGTCGAAAAGAAATTTGAAGGCTCTCTGCCCACCTTTATTGCCGCGTTCACAAAGCGGCAGGATCTGTCCGCGCATGAGCTCGACGAGGTGCAGCAGATGATCGATCGCATCCGAAGAGGAGAAACACAATGAGCGCACTCTTTTTAATCATCCTTCACATGAGCGTCTGCGCAAGCTGGCTTGTGCTTGCAGTGCTTCTTCTGCGTCTCTGCCTGCGCAGAGCACCCAAGTGGTTCAACGTCCTGCTTTGGGGCATCGTCGCCGTACGGCTGATTTTCCCGTTTTCCGTCGAAAGCCCGCTGAGCCTGCTTCCGCGTACGGAAGCCATCCGCCCGGCAATCACAACCGTGCAGACGCAGCCTGCGCAGATCAGCTCTGCCGCAGCCGCCGGCGGCTCTGCTGCCCCGGCGCAGAGCTGGCTTTCGATCCTCGCCTGGGTCTGGCTCGCAGGAGCTGCCGCACTGCTCCTGTATACCATGGTCAGCACGCTGCGGCTGCGGCACAGGGTACGCGAGGCGGTCCGCCTGCGGGGAAACATCTACCAGTCTGAGCGGATTGATTCGCCGTTCGTGCTCGGTACGATCCGTCCGAGAATTTATCTCCCATATCGCATGGACAGCCGCGACCGGCAGCACGTCATTGCCCACGAGCAGGCGCACCTGCGCCGGGGCGACCACCTGTGGAAGCCGCTGGGCTTCCTGCTGCTGACGATCCACTGGTTCAACCCGGTGATGTGGCTCAGCTATGTGCTGCTGTGCCGGGATATCGAGCTGGCGTGCGATGAAACCGTGATCAGAGAATTGGGCTGCGAGCAGAGAGCCGATTATATGCAGGCGCTCGTCTCGTGCAGCGTCAACCGCCGCAGAATTGCGGCCTGCCCCCTCGCCTTCGGCGAGATCGGAGTAAAGGAGCGTGTCAAATCTGTTATGAACTACAAAAAACCAACCTTCTGGATCATTCTGGCGGCGGTTATCGCCTGCATCGTCCTTGCGGTCTGCTTCCTGACCGACCCGGTGGCCTCCAAGACAGAGCAGCCGTCTGATCCCGCCGTTTCCGACACCGAAGCCACCCCCGATCCGGCGGACACAGCCCCAGAGGAGCCTGCCCAGCCCACCGAACAGGATGATAACCTGTCCGCCGAGCAGGAAGCGATGAAGGATGAACTGTCCGCCGCAGAGGAGGCTGACAATTCGGTTCTGGATGAGCTGATCGGCAAAGCGGTTCTGGACCACTACGCGGACGCCGTGCAGCCCGGCCAGATCCACGTGGAAAGCCATGTCGTTCTGGCAGAGGACAGACGCGGCACAGAGACAGTCACCGTATATCTGCTCGTTCTGCAGGAGATCTACAGCACAGACGGCGAATCGCTGACGCTGGAGAACGGAAGCTATATTCCCACAGCGATCACATTCTCCCTCAGCACCTCCAGCGGAGCGGTGACAGAATACTGGGAGCCCAGCGACGGCAGCTATTCCGACGACATCCGCGCCAAATTCCCGCCCGCCGCAGCCGAGGAAGCCCTGCAGAACGATCAGGCGTACATCGACGATCTGAAAACCGCAAGCTTCCAGAAAGCGCTCGAAGCGAACCGCAGTGCAGCGTCTTAAAAAATGCCCCTTGCCGGTTTCATGAACCGGCAAGGGGACAGTTCGTTATACAGCCGTTTTCTGCCGCTCCGGCAGCTGCGAGAGGATGATCGCCGTGAACATGACCGCGCAGCCGAAAAACTCCCGCGCGGAAAGCGTCTGGCCGAGCAGCAGCCAGCCGAACAGGGCGGCGAAGACGGACTCCAGACTCATGAGCAGGGAAGCCAGCGCGGGCTGCACATCGCGTTCGCCGATGATCTGGAACGTGTACGCCACGCCTCCGGAGAAGACACCCGCATATACAATGGGCCACCAGCACTGCAGAATGGAATCCCAGTCCGGCGCTTCAAACAGAAGCATACCGACCGCGGACAGCGCGGAGCAGACCAGAAACTGTACGCAGCTCAGCCGCACGCCGTCCATATGCGGCACGACTGCGCCGACATAGCAGATATGAACCGCGAACAGCACCGCGCAGCCAAGCGTCAGCAGATCGCCGCCCGAAACCGAAAAGCCGGAGCCGACGCACAGCAGGTACATTCCAAACACAGCGGCCAGCGCGCACAGCCAGACCTTCAGCCCGGCGCGTCTGCCCATGAGCGCGCCCAGAATGGGGACAAACACGATATAAAGCGCCGTCACGAAGCCGGATTTTCCGACCGTCGTATCGAGCAGACCAAATTGCTGGAGCGTTGTCGCCGCGAACAGCAGCACGCCGCAGATCATGCCGGACAGCAGCTGCTTTTTCTTTTCAGCCCCTGTGACCGGCCGGTTCTGCGACCAGCCCTTCCGGTCGAGCACGGCAATGACTGGCAGCAGCACCAGCCCCGCCAGAAAAAAACGCGCCGCGCCCATCGTAAACGGCCCGATATACTGCATACTCTCGCTCTGGGCAACGAACGCTGCGCCCCAGATCATGGCGCACAGGAGAAGAAGAATACTGCCCTTTGCCTGTTTATGCATTGCCTTTGCTCCTTTATCGTAAAAAAGAATCCCAGCAATCATAGCATATCGCAGAGGCAAAGTCAAACAATCTTGCCGCGCGGCGGAATTTGTGGTATGATACACAAAAAAAGGGAGGGCAGACGCATATGGAACCGTTATTTCTGCCGGTGCTGCACAGCTTTGAAAACAACAATATCTTTACCGGGAGCTATGGCAAGCTCCGCTTCCGCGTCACGCCGAACATCGTCATGCTGACGCAGAAGGAGGTCAACTTTGACGAAAGCAGCATGAAATGCGAATGCTGGCACGGCGAATACTGCTACGAAAAAAGCCAGATGGAGGACGAAAAGGTCTTTCCGCTGAACGAAGCGGCCTACCACGAAATGTACGACTGGATCTCGGCGCATATATAAAAAGCAAGCCCTGGCCATTAGATGGGTGTTCATAAAACAGTCAATGGAGCGTATCGATACAGATGCGCTCCATTTCTCATGCAAACATACTATATAACGGGGTGCAGCCCCCTCGGCTCTCCCTTTGGGAGAGCTGTCACCGCAGGTGACTGAGAGGGCCTTGCAGCCTCTTTTGAATGATAAGATCGATTTGTTCACACACATTACGGAAATCCCTGTCAATATCCCGGTTGGAGAATCGCAAAATCTCCAACCCAAGAGACATCAGGAATTGAGAACGTTCCGCATCATAAGCAAGCCCCTGAGGTTCATAATGTTGAGAGCCATCCAATTCAATGACCAGTCTGGCCGAAGCGCAGTAAAAGTCCACGATGAATCTGCCGATAATCCGCTGTTTGTAAATTTTTACTGGATATTTGCGGAGAAAAAGATACCAGAGCTTACGTTCGTGGGGTGTCATCTCCCTGCGAAGCCGTCGGGCATTTTCTAATTGGGTGTTGTCTTTTGGTATTGTCATGGTTTGCCCTCTCCGTCCTCGCTATGCTCGGCCACCTCTCCCAAAGGGAGAGGCAAGGGATGCTCGCACGGTACACCGAAAGGTGTATAGAAGTGCGCCCTTTATCAGTTCGGCAAATTAAGTTTACCGCTCGATACGGTAGTATTTGAATGTTTCATCTTCTCCGACAAAGCGAAAGCCTACCTTTTCCAGCACATGCTGACTCCGGGTGTTTTTCCTAATGGTATCTGCGTTTACCGCAGCCATTCCCAGCTCGTCAAAGGCGGTTTTTACCGCCAAACGTCCTGCCTGCGTCCCGTATCCCTTTCCCTTCATCGCGTCGTTTTGCATATAGATACTCAGGGAACATTCCGACTTATCGCTTTGTTTAATTCGATCATGTGGCTTTAATATATGCAATAACATTCCCGGCAGACATTACTGCCGGGAATGAAACTGTCTTATGACTACCCGCCTTTGCTGCGCGGGCCGCTTTTTGTTATGTGTCAGATCCCGGTGCCTGCGGCTGCGCCTCTGCTGCCGCTTCCGGCTGGCGGGGCTTGATCTCAGCCAGCGCCTGACGGAGCGCTTCGTTTTCCGTGCGGAGCGCGTCAAGCTCCTCGCGCAGCGGGGCGAGCTGCTTTTTGACCTTGCGGTCGGCGATGGCCTGATGCACCTTGTAGTGGCTGTACACATTCAGCGCCGTGAGCGCGACGAACGCGCCGCCCGCGATCAGACCGACCTTTTTCATGTCTGACTTCCGGAGCACGTGATGCGATTTGTTCTTTCCGCCGCGCGTGATCTCCACGACAGCGGGATCATGCTCGGCAAGCTTCCGCGCAGCCAGCGCCGCGCAGCACTGTTTGACCTTGCAGTTCATATTCTGACCTCCTGTTTGCAAAAATCATCCATGTCTTTGCCTGTATTATAGCCAATTCCAAGGATTTTTGCAAGGGGACAGTCGGCATGATTTGCCCAAAACTTATACGGCTTCGCGTGCGGCCTTTTTGTTCTGCATGACCTGGAGCACAATGATCCCGGCAACGATCACAAGGCCGATCAGATCCGAGACGGTGCCAGGGATCAGCAGCGTCAGTCCGCCGATCACCGCAAGCACGCGCAGCGGCCAGTGCATGGGCCGGAGGATATAGCCCTCCAGACCGGCGGCGACGGCGAAAATGCCGAGAAGCGCCGTAATAACGATCTGAATGACCTGAAACACGCTTGTGACGTTCTCGAACAGCATCTGCGGGTTATATGCGAAGATGAACGGGACGATAAAGGCCGCGATGGCGAGCTTGGTCGCATTAATGCCGGTCTTCATGGGGTTCGATTTCGCGATGGCGGAGCCTGCGTAGGCCGCCAGCGCGACCGGCGGCGTGATATCCGCGACGATGCCGAAGTAGAACACGAAGAAATGCGCGGCGACGAGCGGGTAGCCCATCTTGATGAGGATCGGCGCGCACGTGGAGGCCATGATGCAGTAGTTCGCGGTCGTGGGAACACCCATGCCGAGGATGATGCAGCAGATCATGGTCAGAATCAGGCCGATAAACGTTGCATTGCCAGCCAGCTGCACAACGGCGTTGATGAGAATGGAGGCGAGGCCGGTGACGGTGATGCAGCCTGCGATGATACCGGCCATCGCGCAGGCAACTGCAACAGTAATGGCGCCCTTCGCGCCTGCTTCCAGAGAATCAAAGACGGAGTTCGCGGAGTCCCCGGCCGCACCGAGCGCGGCCTTGCCGACGGTGCGGAACGTGCGCGTCTGCGCGCTCTGCAGGCGGAGCATAAAGAAGTTGACAAGGCCGACTGCAATGGCCGCGAGAATGGAATACGCGGCGGAGTGCGACATGGTCTTTGCACCGGAGGACACGAGCCAGACCAGCAGGATCAGCGGCAGGATCAGATAGCAATCGCGGGCCAGAAGCCGCCATTTGGGCAGTTGATCGCGCGGAATGCCGTTCAGGCCGAGCTTTTTCGCCTCCAGATGCACGGAGATGAAAATGCCGGTGAAATACAAGATCGCGGGCAGGATGGCCTTGACCGCGACCTGCGCATACGGAATGCCGATGTATTCCGCCATCAGGAATGCTGCAGCGCCCATGATCGGCGGCATGATCTGGCCGCCGGTCGAGGCAGCCGCCTCGACTGCGCCAGCGAACTCCGGCTTGTAGCCGGTTTTTTTCATCATCGGGATGGTGAACGAGCCGGTCGTGACCGTATTGCCGACCGAGGAGCCGGATACCATGCCGCACAGCGCGGAGGAAATGACCGCGACCTTTGCCGGGCCGCCGGAAGACCAGCCCGCGAGCCGGTTTGCGAACGAAATAAAGAAATTCGCAATGCCGGTGCGCTCCAGAAACGCGCCGAAGATGATGAACAGCACAATGTAGGTATAGCACACGCTGACCGGCGTGCCGATCACGCCGCTGGTCGTGTAGAACAGCTTGTAGATGATGTTCTGCAGGGCCTTATAAAAGCTTGCGCCATAGCTCAGCTGATTATAGAACGCGTAGACGACCAGAAGCCCGGCCACCACAAGGATCGGCAGACCCACGCAGCGGCGGCAAAGCTCGACCAGAACCAGAATGCCGATGCAGCCGATGACCACATGAATGGGCTGGATGCGGGTGGCAAGTCGGATCATCGTCATGGCGTTGCGTGCAAAGTAGAAAAAGCAGGCCGCGCCGACGAGCATCAGGAGAATGTCGTACCACGGCAGATAGTTGGGCCGCACGTGATGCTTGCTGGCCGGGAAGTTCAGAAAGCCCGCAAGGATGATAAAGCCCATGAACAGCGGCAGCCGGATCTCCGGCATGGCCGTGGAAAACAGCGTCATGCAGATGCAGTACACGGCGAAGCACGCCATAAAGACCTTAATGATAATGGCGCGCCAGCCGGACCAGATGCGGGTGTTGGATTCGCGGTCATATTTGCGCATGACCTCATCAACGTCGGCGGCGATATTCTGCTCTGTACCGGCGTTTGCGGTCGCGGGGGTGGTCTTGTCAGGATTCTTGGACAAGATGCATCTCTCCTTCTTCTTTTTGTACGACAACTACGGCAGGGAAGCCCTGCCGTAGTTGCTGCTATGCGTAAAGTACGCGTTAAGCTTACTTGGTGGGAACGTCAAAGCCCTTTTCCGCGAAATACTTGGCCGCGCCCGGATGATAGGGGACGGAGGTAACGGAAGCGCCGAACTCGGTGCTGACCTCCGCGTACTTGGCGTGGGTGTCGGTGAGACTGGCGGCGTTGTCGAAGATATCGGCGACCAGCTTGTAGATGGCGTCCTCGGAAACGTCGTCGCGGGCGAGAACGACTGCGCTGACGGCGACGGTGATGGTGTCAGAATCAAGACCGTAAACATCCTTGCTGATGGTGACCTTGGTGTAGTACGGGGAAGAGGCAAGCAGCTTGTCGACGTGCTCATCATCGAGCGAGACAAGATAGACGTCCTTGGTCGTCGCAAGGTCAGTGACTGCCGTTGTCGGAGCACCCGCAACGATGAAGGCCGCGTCGATCTGGCCGTTTTTCAGGGAATCCGCGCTGTCGCCGAAGGACTGGTACGTCGGGTTGATGTCGGCCTCCGTCAGACCGTAAGCACCGAGCACATCCATGGCGTTGAAATACACGCCGGAACCGGCCGCGCCGATGGAGACGTTTTTGCCCTTGAGATCGTCAACAGACTTGATCTCAGGATCGGTCGTGACGATCTGCACCTGCTCAGTGTAGAGCGCGGCGACCGTGGAGAAGCAGCTGACAGCGCCGGTGTCGGCAAACAGGTTCGTGCCGTCGTAGGCGTAGGCCATCACGTCGGACTGGCAGAAGGCCAGCTCCGCGTTGCCGTCTTCCAGCTCAAAAATATTCGACTGGGAGCCGTTGCCGACCAGACCGACAATGTCAACGCCCGCGTTGTTCGTCGCGTGCTGGGCAATGACGGAGCCGAAGGCGTAGTACGTGCCGGATTCGCCGCCGGTGACGAAGCGCAGCTTGGCGCCGGCGGATGCTGCAGGCGTTTCAGCGCTGGAAGCAGGTGTATCGGATGCGTCAGAAGCCGTATCGGACGTCGTCTGCGTGGGAGACGCGGGAGAAGCGGCACACGCGGCCATGCCCAGAACGAGGACAGCCGCGAGAAGCAATGCAAGAATCTTTTTCATATCTATTCCCTCCTGAATTGATTTGCTGTGTGAAAGTATAATACATCAAAGTGCATTTTTCAAGATGCAATTTGTCATTTCAAGAAAAAATTTTTTCAAGAAATTCGTATTTTCAACGGAAATCCTTCAAAAATTAGTATAAACCTGAAATATATGAACAATCAAGAAAGATTTGATTCATTTTGATGAAAGACAGCAAACTGGATTCCTGCATATTAAGGCGAAAAATCAGGCAGCCCACACGGGCTGCCTGATGCATGATAAATGATCTAATCTGAATTTTTATTCAGATATTCTTTCAAAAACAGAATGGCCTGCCGGTAGCCCTCGAAGCCGAGGCCCATGTAGGTCTTCACGCAGGCCAGGCGGGCATAGGAGATCTGCCGGAACTTCTCGCGCTTCGTCACGTCGGACAGATGCACCTCGACCGCCGGAAGCGCGACAGCCTTCAGCGCATCCAGAATCGCAACGCTCGTGTGCGTATAGGCCGCCGGGTTGATGACAATGCCGTCAAACACGCCGTAGGCCGCCTGAATTTCATCGACCAGCGCGCCCTCGTGGTTGGACTGGAAGACCTTGCAGGAGATATCCGCTTCGCGGCACGTATCCTCGCAGAACCGCACCAGCGCGGCGTAATTCTGCCGCCCGTAAATATCCGGCTCCCGCAGGCCGAGCAGGTTGAGATTCGGCCCGTTCAATATCAGCAGCTTCATCCAAGCACCTCCAAAATCTGCCGCACAGCATCCTCTACTGTGCGGTCGTTGTCGATCATAGCGTCCGCAAATTTTTCATACAGCGGCTTTCTGCGCCGGTAAAGCTCCTCCGCGCCGAGCGCCTGCGAGACGGGCCGCCCGCTGATGGGAAGGCGGCTCAAATCGCGCGTCAGGCAGAAGATTGTTCCGTTCTGGTGCAGCAGCGGGTAATTTTCCGGCCTTGTCACGCAGCCGCCGCCCGTAGCGATGACCAGCCCGGAGCGCTTGCCCAGCTCCGCCAGCACCGCCGTCTCCCGCTGCCGGAAGCCATCCTCACCCTCAAGCCGAAAAATCTCCGGGATATTCATCCCGGCATTCTGCTCGAGAACGGTGTCCGCGTCCAGGAACGTGCGGCCCAGCTGCGCGGCCAGCCGCGTGCCGATCGTCGTCTTGCCGCTGCCCGGCATACCGATGAGAACCACGTTCTGCATCTGCGCGGCCAGCGATTTTGTGATCGCGGCAATGCGTTCGTCTGCAATCGGTGCGCCGAGGAACGCCTCGCAGCTTTTCTTTGCCTGCGCGGTAAGCATCAGAAGCCCGTTTGCCCGCTTGAGGCCGAGCTGCTCCGCCTGCAGCAGAAATTCCGTGCGCGCGGGATTGTAAATCACGTCCAGCGCGGCTTCCAGCTTCGGGAACCGGCTTAAATCGGCCGGCGATACGCCGGTGTTCGGGTACATGCCGACCGGCGTTGTGTTGACGGCGATCTGCGCGTCCGCGTGCCGGCCGAGATTCTCGTAATTGTCCTCCCCGTGCCGCGAGATGACAACGACCTCCCGCGCGCCCATCTGCCGCAGGACATACTGCGCCGTCGCCGACGCGCCGCCGCTGCCGAAGACGAGCGCCTTTTTGCCGCGCACCTCCGCACCGCTGGACTGTACCAGCATGGAAAAGCCGTAAGCGTCCGTGTTGCCGCCCCAGAGCGTTCCGTCCGGCCTGCGGACGATGGTGTTGACCGCACCGATGGCGCGGGCCGTGTCAGACAGCTCCGCGCAGTAGGGGACGACCGTTTTTTTATAAGGGATCGTCACATTCAGACCGTCAAATTCCCCGGAGCGCAGAAAGCCCTCCAGCTCCTCCGGCTCCTTTTCATATAAAAGATAGGAATAGCCCGCAAGCTGTGCGTGGATGGCGGGGGAATAGCTGTGGCTGAGCGTCCGGCCCAGCAGTCCGCAGCGCAGTGTTTCAGAATGCATATCCAAGCTCCTTCTTTCTTCCCATCCACGCGTCCAGTACGGCGATCGCTGCCGCAGCCTCCACGCACGGGACGGCCCGCGGCACGATGCACGGGTCGTGCCGCCCGTGGATCACAAGCGTCGTGTTTTCCATCCGCGAAAGACTGACGGAGTCCTGCTGGCGGGAAATGGATGGCGTCGGCTTGAACGCGGCGCGGAACACGACCGGCATCCCGGTCGAAATCCCGCCCAGAATGCCGCCGCAGTTGTTCGTTTCCGTCACAATACGCCCATCCTGTACGCGGAACGCGTCGTTATGTTCGCTGCCCCGCAGCCGCGCGGCGGCAAAGCCTGCGCCGAACTCCACGCCCTTGATTGCCGGAATGGCAAATACGGCGCGCGCGATCAGGTTTTCCAACCCGCCGAACATCGGCTCGCCAATGCCCGCAGGCAATCCTTCAACCACGCATTCGACCACGCCGCCGACGGAATCCCCGCCCGCCTTTGCCTGCGCGATCTCCGCCTGCATGGCCGCTGCCGCATCGTCGGAAACAGCCGGGAACGGCTTTTCCGCGACTGGTGCGTCAAACGGCGCGCTGTCCGTGGCGTGCCCGATGGACAAAATGCGTGCGCGGATGGAAATGCCTTCGCGTTCCAGCAGCTGCATACAGACGCCGCCCGCAATGCACAGCGGCGCGGTCAGCCGTCCGGAAAAGTGCCCGCCGCCGCTTACGTCCTGCGCGCCGCCGAATTTGACCTGCGCGGTGTAGTCCGCGTGGCCGGGGCGGGGGATATCCTTCAAATTTTCATAATCGCCGGAGCGTGTGTTGGTGTTGCGGATGATGGCCGTGAGCGGCGCGCCGCAGGTTTTTCCGTTTTTCAGCCCGCATAAAAATTCCGGCGCGTCGGCCTCTCTGCGCGGCGTCGACCACGCGTTCTGCCCGGGCGCACGGCGGCTCAAAAACCGCTGCAATTCATCCGGATCGACCGGCAGCCCGGCAGGCAGCCCGTCGACCGTGACGCCGATGGCAGGCGCGTGGGATTGGCCGAAGATAGAGACGGTCAGATTTCCGGTGTATACGCTGCTCATACTGCATCCTCCCTCAAAGAAGCAAAATCCTCCCAGAATGCGGGATAGGACTTCGCGACGCATTCGCTTCCCAGTACCGTGACCGGACCCTCGCAGCCGCAGGCGGCCATGGCGGCGCTCATTGCAATGCGGTGGTCGCCGCAGGCATCCGCCGTGCCGCCGGAAAGGCGTGCGCGGCCAGAAATGACCAAGCCGTCCGGCAGCTCCCGCACGCTTCCGCCGAGCGCGGAAATCAGTGCCGCCGTCGTTTGCAGACGGTCAGATTCCTTCAGCCGCAGCCGCGCCGCGTTTTCAACCCGCGTTTCGCCCTCGCAGAGCGCGGCAAGGCACGAAACGACCGGGATCAGATCAGGGATCGGCCCGGCATCCAGCGTAATCCCATGCAGCGCACCACGCCGCACTGTGACGCTCTGCCCGGAAATGGTCAGCTCTGCGCCGAACCGCGTCAGAATCTCCATAATGGCCCGGTCGGCCTGCAAGGACGCGGGATTTAACCTGAATACACTCACGCCCGTCTCTGTCAGCGCACCCATGCACAGGAAAAACGCTGCGCTTGACCAGTCGCCCTCGACCACCTGCACGGCAGGCGCCGCATAGCGCTGCCCGCCGCTGATCTGCCAGACCTGTCTGTGCTTTTTCATGATAATTCCCGCCTCCGCAAGCGCCTGCTCCGTCATGGCGACGTATCGCTCCGATTGAAGCGTTCCCGTGACCGTCAGCGTGCTGTTTTCGCCCAGAAGCGGCAGCGCAAATAAAAGCCCGGAAATAAACTGCGAGGAAACATCGCCGGGCAGGGAATAGTCCCCCGCGCACAGCTGCCCGTCCGTGTACAGAACGATCCCGTCCTGCCGCAGCCGCATTCCATGCGCCTCCAGAACCTCCCACAGCGGGGACAAAGGGCGCTCCGGCAGTCGCCCATGCATCCGAACCTCCGCCCGAACGCCGAGCGCACCGAGCACCGGCAGCAGAAACCGCAGCGTCGACCCGCTTTCGCCCACGTCAAGCTTTGCATTTGCGGGGCGTGCTCCGATTGGGGTGATCAACAGCCCAGCCGTTTCCTGCGTAAGCTGCGCGCCGAGTGCTTCCAGACACTGCACCGTCGCCTCAATATCCGCGCTGAAGCCGTCCAGAACCAGCCGGGACGGCGCTTTGGAGAGCGCCGCGCAGATGAGCATCCGGTGCGCCTGCGATTTGGAGGCCGGGATCTGAACCGCGCCCGTGCGCGGGCCGGGAGCTACCGTCCGCGTCATTTCGCACCTCCGGCCCTCAGCCAGTCGGAAATTTCGGAGGCCGGGGTCTTTCGTATTTCGCAGCTTCCGACAGCCGTTGGAACGATCAGATTGATCGAGCCGCCGGAGGCTTTCTTGTCGTGTAGAATCGTTCCAAGCATCTGTTCGACCGGATATGCGCAGTCGACCGGCAGGCCGTACTGCCGCAGCAGCGCCAGCACCGCGTCCCGCGTCCCGGCGGTACAGAGGCCAAGCTGTGCAGCCGACCGCACGATCATCGCCATGCCGATGGCGACGGCGGAGCCGTGGCTGACGGCAAAGCCGCTGCACGCCTCGATCCCATGGCCGAAGGTATGGCCGAGATTCAGAAGCTGCCGCTGTCCGCGGTCAAATTCATCCTGCGCAACAATATCGCGCTTCATCCGCACGCACGTTTCGATGATATGCTCCAGGTGCGTACGCGGCGGCGTGCGGTTCAGCTCCTCGAAAAACGGCGCGTTTCCGAGCACCGCGTATTTGATGACCTCCGCGCAGCCGTCGCGGAAAATTTCGTCCGGCAGGGAATCCAGACAGTCCGGGTCGCAGAGCACGAGCCACGGCTGATAGAACGTCCCGGCCAGATTTTTCCCGGCGGGCAGATCGATGGCCGTCTTGCCGCCGACGGAGGAATCGACCATAGCCAGCAGCGTCGTCGGGATCTGGATGAAGCCGATGCCGCGCAGATACGTAGACGCGGCAAAGCCCGTCAGATCACCCACTACGCCGCCGCCCAGCGCGAGGGCCGCGTCCGCCCGCGTCAGCCGGTTTTCACACAGCGCGTCGAGAAGCGCCAGATACGTCTTCGCGCACTTGGAGCCCTCCCCATGCGGAAACACAAACCGGCACACGGAAAAACCGGCGTCCACAAGGCTTTTCTGCACCGTTTCGCCATACAAAGGCCATACGGAATCATCCGAGACAAGCATGACCGTGCCTGCGTTCGTCACGCCGCGCACCAGCTCACCCGCGCGGCGCAGCAGCCCGCGCTCGATCAGAATGTCGTACCGCCTTGAGGCGGAGACCGTGACTGTTTTCATCGTCCGTCGACCTCCTCCTTGCGTTTTTTGCCGTCCTCGAGCAGCTGCGTCAGCGCAGCCGCGTCGTCTTCTGCAATCGCGGCGCGGTATTCCATCAGTCTGTCCATCAGACAGTCCAGCTCATGGAGCATATTGTCCCGGTTTTCCAGAAACAGCTCCGACCACATCGGCGCGTTCAGCCACGCCACGCGGGTCATGTCCTTATAGCTTCCGGCGGAAAAACCCTTGTGCGCCCTTGCCGTCGGGCTTTTGATATACGCATTCGAGACAAGATGCGCCATCTGCGAGGTAAACGCGATCATTTCGTCGTGCTTCTCCGCCGTCGTGACGGAGTAGCTGCCGAAGCCCGCCGGGCGCAGCAGCTCCTGCACGCGCGAGAGCAGCGCGATATTGTCAAAATCCGGCGGCACAATGACCATCGGCGCATTGTGATACAGATTCGCACGCGCGTGGCCGAACCCGGAATACTGCGTGCCGGCCATCGGATGTCCGCCGAGATAGGTAAACCGGTACTGCTCCGCCAGCGGGAACGCCGCCGCGCAGACCACGCGCTTCGTGCCGCAGCAGTCGATCACGACGGGCCTGCTTCCGATATGCGGCGCGGCAGAACGCAGATAGTCGATCGCGGCAAGCGGCCGCACGCACAGAAGCACCAGATCGCACGTGCCGATGTTCTCCATCGTAAGCGGCGCGTTCACCGCATCCGCCAGCTGCGCGAAGGCAAGCATACTTTCGTCCACATCATAGCCGTACACCGTCCAACCGGCAGCGTGATACGCCTTTGCAAACGAGCCTCCGATGAGGCCCAGACCCACGATCCCGACCGTCATTCCGCCACCGCCTCGCGCACCGCGCGTACCTTGCGGGCGACTTCTGCAAACTGCTCGCAGGTCAGAGACTGCGCGCCGTCGCACAGCGCGTGGATGGGGTCATTGTGTACCTCGACGATCACGCCGTCGGCTCCGCAGGCAGCAGCAGCCAGCGTCATCGGCGGCACGAGCCGGTTGATGCCTGTAGAATGGCTGGGATCGACGATGACCGGCAGGTGCGACAGCTCGTGCAGCATCGGAACAGCCGCCAGATCGAGCGTATTTCTGGTGTAATCGTCAAACGTGCGGATGCCGCGCTCGCAGAGAATGACGTTGTCATTGCCGCTGGCCATGATATATTCCGCGCTCATCAGCAGCTCCTTGAGCGTGTTGGCAAGCCCGCGCTTGAGCAGGATCGGCTTTTTGACAGAGCCCATCTCCTTCAGAAGATCATAATTCTGCATATTGCGCGCGCCGATCTGAATGACATCAACATTCTCAAACAGCGGCAGATGCTTGATGTTCATCAGCTCCGTCACGATAGGCAGCCCCGTCTCCTGCTTGGCGATCTCAAGCAGGCGGATGCCCTCGCCATGCAGCCCCTGGAAGTCATACGGGGACGTGCGCGGCTTGAACGCGCCGCCGCGCAGCAGCTGCGCGCCTGCGGCCTTGACGGCCTTCGCAACGTATACGATCTGCTCCTCCGATTCGACTGAGCACGGCCCCGCGATCATCGCGAAATGCCCGCCGCCGAATTTCGCATCCCCGACCGAAACCACGGTATCGTCCGGGTGGAACTTGCGGTTGCAGCATTTGAAGGGGTCTGAAACGCGCTTGACGGAATCGACGATATCTAGGCTTTCAAGCAAAGACATATCGATCCGGCTCGTGTCGCCGACCAGACCCAGCACGGTCTGGTACTCGCCGAGCGAGGGGTGTACGTCGATTCTCTGGCTGCGCAGCCAGTTGATGAGCTGGTTCCGCTTTTCCTCCGGGACGTTGTGCTTCAATACGACAATCATGGTTTTGACCTCCAGTACAATAAAAAATGCGGCACAGTCAATTCTGTGCCGCATACAAATCACAAGCTCTTCTGCGCATCACAAATTGACCTTACTATCCGGCGACAGTAAAGTAATAATAGGACGCGAAAACAGAAGTGAACATGAGAAGACTCTCCTTACGAAATCTGTGACAATCATAGCACGCTGGACGCCGCTTGTCAACCGGGCGGGCGTGAAAAATGGGGAATCAGAGCGTTTCCGCCTCCGCAAGCCACAGGCTGCCCGACGCGTCCGACGGCATACGCCAGTCGCCTCTGGGGCTGAGCGTCACGGAGCCGACCTTCGGGCCGTCCGGGATGCACGAGCGCTTGAACTGCTGCTGGAAGAACCGGCGGCAGAACGTTTTCAGCCAGTGCCGGATCACGTCGTCCGGATACCTGCCGCCATACGCGTATTTCGCCATCCGGAACAGCTTGCGCGGCCGTGAGCCGAAGCGCAGCAGATGGTATAGGAAGAAATCATGCAGCTCATACGGGCCGACGAGATCCTCTGTCTTCTGCGCGATCTGTCCGTTTTCGTCCGCGGGCAGAAGCTCCGGCGAAACAGGCGTATCAAGAATGTCCAGCAGCACCTCCTGCAGCGCGGGCGCGCTGCTCCCGGCCTCATACTGCACGATGTAGCGCACCAGCGTTTTGGGAACCGAGCAGTTGACCGCGTACATGGACATATGGTCGCCGTTATACGTCGCCCAGCCGAGCGCAAGCTCAGAAAGATCACCCGTGCCGATGACCAGTCCGCCGGACTGGTTCGCGATGTCCATCAGGATCTGCGTGCGCTCCCGCGCCTGACAGTTTTCATAGGTGACGTCGTGCACGGCTTCGTCATGGCCGATATCCGCGAAATGCTGCCGGACGGAGGCTGTGATATTGACCTCCTGCACGCTGACGCCAAGCTCCTCGCAGAGCTTGACCGCGTTGGACTTCGTCCGCTTCGTCGTGCCGAAGCACGGCATGGTGACGCACTGGATCTCCTTCCGGCTGCGTCTGGCCAGATCGAACGCGCGCACGCACACCAGCAGAGCCAGCGTGCTATCCAGACCGCCGGAAATACCGAGCACGACCGTTTTCGCGTGCGTGTGCTCCACCCGCTTTTTCAGGCCCTGCGACTGGATGCGCAGAATCGCCTCCGCGCGGGCGCGCAGCTGCTCGTCATACGGCGGGACGAACGGATTGGGCGCAATGCGCCGCGTCAGAACCGTCTCGCGCAGCGGCTGATCGAAAACGACCGGCTGAAGGCCGGGAACGGAATCATAGCTCGTCGTGCGGTGCCGTTCGTGCATGAGCCGCTGCACGTCGATCTCGGAAACCGTCAGCGAAGCGTCCGCAAACGGCTCGTTTTCTGCCAGGATCGTCCCGTTTTCCGCGATCAGATGGTGCCGCGAGAAGACCATGTCCTGCGTCGATTCCGTCGGCGACGCGCTACAGTAGACATAGCCGCAGGCCAGCCGCGCCGACGTCGCGCCGACCAGCGACCGGCGGTACTCTGCCTTGCCGATCACCTCGTCGGAGGCGGAGAGATTCAGAATGATGGCCGCGCCGCCCGCGCAGAGCCGCGTCGACGGCGGGCAGGGAACCCACAGATCCTCGCAGAGCTCCACGCCGAAGGTGTAGTCCTGCATCCCGGAGCAGCAGAACAGAAGCTCCGTTCCAAACGGCACGCTCTGGCCGCAGAGCGGGAGCGTATACGTCCTTCCCTCCAGCGTTTTCGCGGAGGAAAACTGCCGCAGCTCATAGAATTCGCCGTAATTCGGCAGATGCGTCTTCGGCACCACGCCGAGCAGCCGTCCTGCGTGGACGACTGCCGCGCAGTTATAGAGCTTTCCGCCGAAGCGAAGCGGAAGCCCGACCGCCGTGACCGGGTAGAGGTTCTTCGACGCCTCCACGATCCGCGCCAGCGCAGGCTCGACCGCGCCGAGCAGACAGTCGGAGAAAAACAGATCGCCGCACGTGTAGCCCGTCAGGCAAAGCTCCGGCAGCGTCAGCAGATTCACGCCCGCCGCGTCTGCCTCACGCATCCGCGCCAAAATCTGCTCCGTATTATACTGCACATCCGCGACCACGACGTCGATCGTCCCGGCAGCGGCCTTGATAAAACCGTCTTTCATGGAACCGTTCTCCTGATTTTATAAAGTATCATATATACGATACACGGTTTTGCCGGAATTATCAAGAATAAAAACAAATTGGGTCGGAGACTGGGAAATCTGCGCTTTTGTGCAGAATATATATTTTGAAAGCGGTGTATTGACAACAAACTATTCAACTTGTAAGATAGAAGAGCCGCCGCTGTGCGGCAGATCGAGTGAAAGGCGGACAGGACATGATTGAACTCAACGGCATGGAGCTGACGATCGAGCAGGTCATCGCGGTGGCCAGACACAACGAGCAGGTGCGAATTTCCGAACCGGCGAAGGAAAAAATCAACCGGGCACGGGCCTACGTGGACGAAAAGCTTGCGCAGAAGGCCGTGATCTACGGTCTGACGACCGGCTTCGGCAAATTTTCCGACACGTTTGTCCCCGAGCAGGAGACAGCTGCGCTTCAGCGCAATCTGATCATCAGCCATGCCTGCGGCATGGGCGCGCCGCTGCCGCGCGAGGTCGTGCGCGGGGCGATGCTGCTGCGGTGCAACGCGCTTGCACGCGGCAATTCCGGCATCCGCCTGTCGACGCTCGAAACGCTGCTTGCCATGCTGAACCGCGGCGTGCACCCGGTGATCCCGGAAAAGGGCTCGCTCGGCGCGAGCGGCGATCTTGCGCCGCTGGCGCATATCGTGCTGGTCATGCTGGGCGAGAGCGAAGCGGAATATCAGAACGCGGTCCTGCCCGGAAAACGGGCCATGGAGCTGGCAGGCATTGCGCCCGTTGAGCTTGCGGCCAAGGAGGGCCTTGCGCTCATCAACGGCACGCAGATCATGACCGCCATCGCCTGCGGCGTGGTATACGACGCCGTGCAGCTGGCAAAAACGGCGGATATCGCCGCCGCCATGACGTGCGAGGCACAGCTGGGCATCCTGAGTGCCTTTGATCCCGAGGTGCACGCGCTGCGCGGCCAGCAGGGGCAGATGCGCACGGCGCAGAATCTGCTGCGGCTTCTGGACGGGAGCCGTCTGGCCTTTGCGCACAACCCGGAGAAGGTGCAGGACGCCTATTCGATCCGCTGCGTCCCGCAGATCCACGGCGCCAGCCGCGACGCTATCCGCTATGTGTGGGATATCGTCAGCCGCGAGATCAATGCCGTGACCGACAATCCGCTCATTTTCCCCGAGGAGGACAAGGTGATCTCCGGCGGCAACTTCCACGGCCAGCCGGTCGCGCTTGCGATGGACTTTCTGGGCATAGCCCTCAGCGAATACGCCAACGTGTCCGAGCGCCGGCTGGAGCGCATGGTCAATCCCGCGCTGTCCAACGGCCTTCCCGCGTTCCTGACAAAATACGGCGGCGTACACTCCGGCTTCATGATCACGCAGTACGCGGCGGCCTCCATGGTGTCGGAAAACAAGGTCTACGCGCACCCCGCGTCGGTGGACTCCATTCCGTCCTCCGCCAATCAGGAGGACCATGTCAGCATGGGCACGACTGCAGCCAGAAAGGCCCGCATGATCCTTGACAACAGCCAAAAGGTCGTCGGCATCGAGCTGCTTGCCGCAGCGCAGGCGCTGTGGCTGCGCGGCGAGTCGCTCCTCGCCCCCGCGACGGCGGCAGTCTATCAGAAAATCCGCCAGACCGTCCCGCCGGTCGATACCGATGTCGTCATGTACCCCCAGATGGCCGAGCTTGACCGCCTGGTCAAGTCGGGCGCATTGCTCGAAGCCGCAGAACAGGTCTGCGGCAGGCTTCTGTAAAACCGGAGAAAACCGCCGCCCCGGGCTGTGTATGGACGCACGCCCGGGGCGACAGACGGTTTCACTTATAAATGATGATTCCCACATGAACATAAGGAGGAAATACAATGGCAAAGCTTGTTGAATGCGTTCCGAATTTCAGCGTCAGCCGGGAAAAGGACCCGGCGGTGTTTCAGGGCCTCGTCGACACGGCGAACAGCATCCCCGGCTGCTTCGTCTTCGACGTACAATCCGACGGCAACCATAACCGCTGCGTCTTTACGCTGCTCGGCTCCCCCGAGGCGATGGGCGAGGCGGCGTTCCAGCTGACAAAAAAGGCGACCGAGACCATCGATATGCGCCGGCATACAGGCCAGCACCCGCGCATGGGCGCGACGGACGTCATTCCCTTTATCCCGACCATGGACACGAGCGTAGAGGAATGCGTGGAGCTGTCAAAGCGCGTCGCTGCCCGCATCTGGGATGAGCTTCGCGTGCCGTCGTTCCTGTATGAGGACTCCGCCTCGCGCCCGGAGCGCAGAAATCTGGCCGCCTGCCGCAAGGGGCAGTTCGAGGGAATGCCGGAAAAGCTGCTGGAGCCGGACTGGGTGCCGGATTACGGTGAGCGGAGGATCCATCCGACTGCGGGCATCATCGCCATCGGCGCACGGATGCCGCTCATCGCCTACAACATCAATCTCGATACCTCCGACATCGAGGTCGCAAAGAAGATCGCAAAGGCTATCCGCGCCAAGGACGGCGGATTTGCCTGCTGCAAGGCCATCGGCGTGATGCTTGAGGGCCGGAACATCGCGCAGGTGTCGATGAATCTCACAAACTTTGAAAAAACGCCGATCTACTACGCCTTTGAAATGACGCGCCAGCTGGCCGACCGCTACGGCGCGCGGATCATCGGCTCCGAGGTGGTCGGGCTGACGCCCGCAAAGGCGCTGCTCGACTGCGCGGAATTCTATCTGAAGCTTGAAAATTATGACTGCCGCAAGCAGGTCATGGAATATCATCTGATTGGGATGGAATGAGAGGTGTGACGCATGGAACTGGCAGAACTGACGGTACGCGGCTTTACGGAGGAGATCGCCTCCGCGTCTCCGGCTCCCGGCGGCGGCAGCGCCGCAGCGCTGGCGGGCGCGGTCGGCGCGGCGCTGACCGCAATGGTCAGCGGCCTGACGCTCGGCAGAAAAAAATATGAGGCCGTGCAGGAGCTTGCGCTCCGCGCACAGGCGCAGGCAGACGCGCTGCGCAAACGGCTGCTGGCCGCGATGGAGCAGGACACACAGGCATTTTTGCAGGTCAGCGCGGCCTACGCGATGCCGAAGCAGACGCCCGAGGAAAAGCAGGCGCGCAGCAGCGCCATCGAACAGGGCCTCAAGGCCTGCACGCAGCCGCCGCTTGCCGTGATGCAGCTGTGCGCAGAGGGGCTGGAGCTGCTGGAGAGCCTTCTGGGCAAGACGAACGCAACGGCGGCCAGCGACTTTGGCGTCGCCTGCCTCAGCCTCCGCGCAGGGATGCAGGGCGCGTGGCTGAACGTGTGCATCAATACCGGCTCCCTGCACGACGCCGCGTTTGCCGCCGGTGCGCGCGCAGCGGGGCAAAAGCTGCTCGATGCCGGCCTTCCGCGCGCCGACCGCTGCTACGCGGCGATGCTGGCCGCGTGCAGTGAAAAATGACGCAGGAATTCCTGCATTCATGCAAGAATGAATTGAAAAATGCAAAAGAAGCTGTTACAATATCATCAATGGGGGAGATCACGATGCAGCTGGAGCATACTGAAACCTTACAACTTGATTACGAACTGCCGGAATACCCGGAAATAGACCCGCGCTATCGCCGCGCACCGCGCCGCGAATCGCACCTGAGCCGGGCGGATCAGGCGCTGGCGATCAAAAATGCGCTGCGCTACATCCATCCCGATCACCACGCGCAGATGGCAAAGGAATTTGCGCAGGAGCTGGCCGAGCATGGCCGTATCTATGGCTACCGCTTCCGTCCCGCAGGCGCGATCTATGGAAAACCGATCGACGAATACAAGGGCCGCTGCATTGAGGGCCGCGCGATCCAGGTCATGATCGACAACAATCTGGACTTCGACGTTGCGCTTTATCCCTACGAGCTGACGACCTACGGCGAGACAGGCCAGGTCTGCCAGAACTGGATGCAGTACCGCCTGATCAAGAAATACCTCGAACAGCTGACGGACGAGCAGACGCTTGTCGTCATGTCCGGCCATCCGCTCGGCCTGTTCCACAGCCACAGGCTGGCCCCGCGCGTGATCATTTCGAACGGCCTGATGGTCGGCACGTTCGACGATCAGGAGAACTTCAACCGCGCTGCCGCGCTGGGCGTGGCGAATTACGGTCAGATGACCGCGGGCGGCTGGATGTATATCGGCCCGCAGGGTATCGTCCACGGCACGTTCAACACGCTTCTGAACGCAGGCCGCCTCATTCTCGGCATTCCGAACGATCAGAATCTGGCCGGACGGCTGTTCGTCTCGGCGGGGCTTGGCGGCATGTCGGGCGCACAGGGCAAGGCGGCGGAGATCGCCGGTGCGGCGTCCATCATCGCCGAGGTCGACGATTCCCGTATCGATACGCGCTTCACGCAGGGCTGGGTCAGCCACAGAACGTCGGATCTGGCCGAGGCGGTGGAGATCGCCCGGACACACCAGAAAAACGGCGAGCCGTGCGCAGTCGCCTACCACGGCAATATCGTCGATCTGCTGGAATATCTGTACGAAAAGCAGGTGCACGTCGACCTGATGAGCGACCAGACCTCCTGCCACGTGCCGTATGACGGCGGCTACTGCCCGCAGGGCCTGAGCTTTGCCGAGCGCACGCGGATGCTGGCCGAGGAGCCGGAGGCGTTTCGCACGCTGGTCGATCAAACGCTGCAGCACCACTATGAGATGATCTGCAAATTCCACGACCGGGGGACGTACTTCTTTGACTACGGCAACAGCTTCCTGAAGGCGGTCTATGATTCCGGCGTGAAGGCGGTCTGCAAAAACGGCGAAAACGATCTGGACGGCTTTGTGTTCCCGTCCTACGTTGAGGATATCCTCGGCCCGTGCCTGTTTGACTACGGCTACGGCCCGTTCCGCTGGTGCTGCCTGAGCCGGAAGCCGGAGGATCTGCACAAGACCGACATGGCCGCCGCGGAATATATCCGCACGCACAACCGGCGCTATCAGGACTACGACAACTACGTCTGGGTGCGCGACGCGGAGAAGAACCGGCTCGTCGTCGGTACACAGTGCCGCATTCTCTATCAGGATGCGATGGGGCGCATGAATCTGGCGCTCAAATTCAACGAAATGGTTCGCAACGGGGAGATCGGCCCGGTCATCCTTGGCCGCGACCATCACGATACCGGCGGAACGGACGCGCCGTTCCGCGAGACGTCCAACATCAAGGACGGCTCGAATATCATGGCCGAAATGGCAACGCAGTGCTACGCGGGCAACGCCGCGCGCGGCATGAGCTACATCGCCCTGCACAACGGCGGCGGCACGGGCATCGGCCGCGCCATCAACGGCGGCTTCGGCATGGTGCTCGACGGCTCGGAGCGCGTCGATACCATCCTCCGCATGGCAATGCCGTGGGACACTATGGTCGGCGTCGCCCGCCGCAGCTGGGCCTGCAATGAGCACGCCATGACGACGGCGGCGGAATATAACGAGCTTTACGCCGGGCAGGATCACATCACAATGCCCTACGTGGCGGACAGCGCCGTCGTCGAGCAGGCCGTGGCGCAGCTGGAGCGCTGACCGGGAAAGGAACAGGCAATGAAAAGAACGCTGATCACCAACATCGGTATGCTTGCCACACCGCAGGGAACCTCTGCGCGGGGCGGCAGGGCACAGGGCGAGATCTGCATTCTGAAAAACGCATGGATCCTGATCGAGAACGATGTGATCGCGCAGGTCGGGACCGGCGCAGCGCCTGCGGCTGCCGACGCGCAGACGATCAACGCCGGAGGGAAGCTGGTCACGCCCGGTCTGGTCGACGCGCATACGCATCTGATCTTCGGCGGCTGGCGGCAGAACGAGCTGGCGCTCAAGCTGCACGGCGCGGGCTATCTGGACATCCTCGCCGCAGGCGGCGGCATCCTGTCCACCATGCGTGCAACACAATCGGCAAGCGAGGAGCAGCTGGAGGCGAAGGCCTCCGCCGCGCTGGATGAAATGCTCCGCTTCGGCACGACGACCGCAGAGGCCAAGAGCGGCTACGGCCTGTCGACCGGGGAAGAATGCAAAGCGCTGCGCGTGATCGGAAAGCTGCAAAAACACCATGTGATGGATCTCGCTGCGACCTTTATGGGCGCGCACGCCGTGCCGGAAGCCTACCGGGACAACCGGCAGGGCTATCTGGAGCTTCTGTGCGAGGAAATGCTTCCGGCAGTCCGGGAGCAGGGCATTGCGGAATTCTGCGATGTGTTCTGCGAAAAGGGCGTTTTTTCCGCCGAGGAATCCCGCCGCATCCTGCTCACCGGCAGACAGCACGGGCTGCGGCCCAAGATCCACGCGGACGAGATCGAAGCTATCGGCGGCAGCGAGTTGGCCGGTGAAATTGGGGCCGTCTCTGCAGAGCACCTGATCGTCTGCCCGCCGTCCGGCATCGCGTCCATGGCAAGGGGCGGCACGGTCGCCTGCTGCCTGCCCGCAACAAGCTTTTATCTGGGCGCGGCCTACGCGCCCGTACAGGATATGGTGCAGGCCGGTGTTCCGGTCGCCATGGCGACGGACTTCAACCCCGGCTCCTGCCCGTGCCTCAATATGCAGCTGGTCATCAGCCTCGGCTGCCTGCGCTACCGGCTGACGCCCGAGCAGGCGCTGACCGCGGTGACGCTCAACGGCGCCGCCGCCATCTGCCGCGCCGACCGCATCGGCTCCATCGAGCCGGGCAAGCAGGCGGACATTCTCATCTGGAACGCAGAGGATCTGGACTATATCTGCTACCGCCTTGGCAGCAATCTGGTCGATACGGTAATCAAAAAAGGAAACGTCGTTTAGACAAAAGAACAGGCAATGCCCATCCGGACATTGCCTGTTCCGCAAGGAAACTCGGTTTTTATGCAAAAAGCAGCCTGCCTTGAACACAGTTGGTAGGGGCGGGGCTCTGCTCTGCCCGTTGGGCAGCTGCAGATTTGCGCAGCACACTGTAGGGGCCGATGCCCACGTCGGCCCGGCAGAATGCACCGTTTTAACGGAAATCTTCGGCACATTCGTAACTTCCCAACGGGCCGATGTGGGCATCGGCCCCTACAACCAGGTATGCAGGTGCGCTGCATAACCCAACACCTCAGCCGTGGATTGTTTCGAGCTTCCGGATGTTTTCCTCAGAATCGTCTCCGACACAGCCGACCAGCATATACGTCTTGTGGAAGTGGTCGTAGATGAAATGATCGAGCAGCCGGAAGCCGATGATGCGGCCTGTTGAGCGCACATGGGTGCGCGGCCCGGTGCAGTAGTGCTGTGCGCCGCCGAGCAGAATGTGGCTCTCGTCATAGTAGTCGATGGGCAGATCCTGCCGGATCAGCTCGTTGACGCGCGCTTCGAGCGTGGGAATATCGATATCCGGCTGGTGCTCGTTGAATTCGAGCACGAAGCCGTGGCGGATATCGCCGTGGCTGCACGCAAGCATCTGCTCCTGCGTCATGGCGTATTCGCACAGATCCTCCGCGCTGTGCGCCATGAGGCGATAGGCAAGCGACGGATAGACGATGTCGCACAGCTCCTGCGGCAGAGGGCCAAAGAGGTTCGGCCGCGTGATGACGATCTGCTCGCCGACGCCGATGAGCAGATTCGCGTTGACGCCGAGCAGGGGATAGATCAGGTCAAAATGCTCGATGATGATGCGCTTGCCGCGCCGGACAGCCAGCCGGACGGCGTCCGCCAGCTCCGAGAGCTGATGGAAGCCCGTCTCGAAGCGGATGTCCAGATGGTAGGTGTGCGGCGTGAAAAAGCCCGTTTCATACTCCTGCTCCAGAAGCGGGAGCGGGCGGACGTTGACGCCGTCGTCGTCGTTCGTAAGCTCGATGCCGGGGAACATCCCCTTGATGAGCACGCTCTTGCCGGAACCGGCTTCCCCGATGAAGCCGATGATCTGGTCGAAGGGCGAAAGATAAAGCTGCGCGATCTGCATACCGAGCGTGTAGATCCGGCTGCGGCCGCGGGGTGCAAAATACGTGCTGTAGATATGGCTGCTCTGAATCGCGTTTGTCGTCATGGGCGTTTTGCCTCCTGTGCCGTTTTCTTTCAGTATAGAGGATAAAGCCCGCTTTTATCAAGGAAAATCTGCTGCAAGCAGCATGAAATATTGAAAAACATACAAGGGGGAATTTTGGTGGTTATCCGAAACGAGGCTTCTGCCGGAGCGGCGGAGTCGGCGGACGTACTGGTCACGGTGCGGCCCGCTGAAACGCTTGAGCTGCGGATCGCGTCGACCGTCCGATTGCAGTTCGGCGCTGCGATCGAGCAGACGGTGCACAGCGTTCTGCGCGCCGCAGACGTGCAGCAGGGAGAGATTGCCGTAGACGACCACGGCGCGCTCGACTGGATCCTGCGTGCCCGGCTGGAAGCCGCGCTCGCACGGGCGGAAGGAGGGACCGCATGAGACGTTCCATGCTCTTTGTACCCGGAAATAACCCGAAAATGATGACAAGCTGCGGCTTTTTCGGCGCGGACGTCATCATATTTGATCTGGAGGACGCCGTATCGCCCGATGAAAAGGACGCGGCGCGCATACTGGTCAAATACGCGGTGACGAATGTGGAGCGCTGCCGCAGCGAGATCATCGTCCGCGTCAATGCGGCGGACACGCCGCTGTTTGCGCAGGATTTAGAGGCCATCGTGCCGCAGAGGCCGGATTACATCATGCTCCCGAAGACCGCGTCGCGGCAGACCGTCTGCGGCTGCGACGCCGCCATCGGCGAAATCGAACGCCGCTGCGGCATGGAGCCGGGCACAATTGGCCTCATCGCGCTGATCGAGACGGCGCTCGGCGTGGAAAACGCATTCGAGATCGCGACGGCCTCCCCGCGTGTGCGGGCACTGTTTCTCGGCGCGGAGGATCTGAGCGCCGACCTGCACTGCAGCCGGACAAAGGAGGGCCTTGAAATCCTCTATGCCCGGACGCGCCTCGTCACAGCGGCGCACGCCGCCGGAATTGATGTCTACGATACCCCCTTCACCGACGTGAACGACGATGAAGGCATCGAAGCCGACAGCCGCCTTGCCCGCAGCCTGGGCTTTACCGGCAAGGCGGCCATCTCGCCCCGGCATCTGGACGCGATCAACCGCTGCTTCAGCCCCTCGCAGGCCGAAACAGACTATGCCAGACAGGTGCTTGCGGCCATTGAGGACGCAAAGCGCTGCGGAAAGGGCGCGGTAGCGCTGCGCGGAAAGATGATCGACGCGCCGATCGCCGCGCGGGCCAGACAGACGCTGGCCGCAGCGGAAGAAATTCTTGCGGAGGGAGGTACGCTGCAATGAAGGAGTCCAAGGTCGTTTCCTCTCTGCGTGAGGCGATCCGCCTTTCCGGCCTGCAGGACGGGATGTGCGTCTCGTTTCACCACCATCTGCGAAACGGCGACTATGTCGTCAACATGGTCATGGAGCAGATCAGCGCCATGGGCATCCGCGATCTGACGGTCAACGCCAGCGCGCTGTTCGACGTGCACCTGCCGATGCTGGAGCATATCAAAAACGGAACGGTCAGCAGACTGCTGACCAACTATATGTCCGCCGGACTTGGACGCGCCATTTCGGGGGGCGTCATGGACCAGCCCGTGGAGTTCCGGACGCACGGCGGCCGCCCGCGCGATATTGCAGGCGGCGAAACCCCAATCGACGTTGCATTCATTGCCGCGCCAAGCAGCGACACGATGGGCAACTGCACGGGCAAGGTCGGAAAATCGGCCTGCGGTTCGCTGGGCTACGCCTTCCCGGACGCGCAGTACGCGAAAAAGGTCATTGTTATCACCGATGAACTTGTGCCGTATCCGCTCTGCGGCTGGTCGATCCCGGAAATTTACGTGGATTATGTCGTCGCCGTGGACGCCATCGGTGACCCCGCCGGAATCGTCTCCGGCACGACCCGCATGACGCGCAATCCCGTCGCGATCACCATCGCGCAGACCGCCGCGCGGGTCATTGCCAGCTCCGGTCTTCTCAAGGATGGCTTTTCCTTCCAGACGGGCGCAGGCGGCGCGTCGCTGGCGACGGCAATGTATCTGGAAAAAATCATGAAGCAGCAGAACATTCACGGCAGCTACGCGCAGGGCGGGATCACCGGCCTGCTGGTCGATATGCTGAACGAGGGACTGTTCCGGGCGCTGCTGGATGTGCAGTGCTTCGATCTGAAGGCAGTAAGCTCCATCCGCGAAAATCCCTGCCACTGCGAAGTATCGGCGGAGCAGTACGCCAGCCCCGGCTGCCGGAGCGCGGCGGTCGACTCGCTGGATGTTGCCGTGCTCGGCGCGACAGAGATCGACACTTCGTTCAATATCAACGTCCACACGGACTCCAACGGCTCCATCATGGGCGGCAGCGGCGGCCACAGCGACGCGGCTGCCGGCAGTAAGCTCGCGCTCATCGCCGCGCCGCTGTTCCGGGGACGGCTGCCCATCGTGCGCGACCGCGTGACCTGCATCTCCACGCCCGGACAGGATGTGGACGTACTCGTGACGCAGGCGGGCGTCGCGGTCAACCCGAAAAACACGGAACTGCGCGAACGCCTCCGGGCGGCGGGGCTTCCCGTCGTGGACATTCACGAGCTGAAAGAGCGCGCCGAGCGCATCACAGGTGTTCCTGCACCGCTTCCGGTATCGGACCGGGTGGTCGCAAGGGTGATCTCGCGCGACGGGGAGCTGCTGGACACGATCCGTCAAACGGACAATAGGAGCGGAATATGAGAGAAATACAGGCGGAGCTTCTGACCAATACCGTGGCGCAGATGTGCATCCGCGCCAATTATGACCTGCCGCGGGATGTGCTGCGGCAGCTGCAAAGCGCGCAGGCGGCAGAGCCGTGGCCCGCGGCGCAGGAGATCCTGCGGCAGATTTTAGAGAACGCGGAGCTTGCCGCCGCCAACGCCCAGCCGATCTGCCAGGACACCGGCATGGCCTGCGTGTTCCTGGAGATCGGACAGGAGGTACATATCGCGGGCGACCTCAAGTCCGCCGTGCAGGAGGGCGTGCGAAGAGGCTACGCGGCGGGCTGGCTGCGCAAGTCCGTCGTGCGCGACCCGTTTGACCGCGTCAACACGGGCGATAATACCCCGGCCATGCTCTATTTTGACCTTGTCCCCGGCGAACAGATCAAAATCACCGTCGCTCCCAAGGGCTTCGGCAGCGAAAACATGAGCCGGATCGCCATGCTCCGCCCGTCCGACGGGCTGGAGGGCGTCAAGCGCTTCGTTTTGCAGACCGTGCAGGACGCTGGCCCGAACCCGTGCCCGCCCATCGTGGTGGGCGTGGGGATCGGCGGCACGTTCGACAAAGCGGCGCTGCTGGCAAAGCAGGCGCTCCTGCGCGAGCTGGATACGCCGAACGAAGACCCGTTTTACCGGGCATTGGAGCAGGAGCTTCTGGAAAGCATCAACGCGCTCGGCATCGGCCCGCAGGGCTTCGGCGGCAGGACGACGGCGCTGGCAGTCAACATTCTGACCAGCCCGACGCATATCGCGGCCCTGCCCGTGGCGGTGAATCTCAACTGCCATGTGACGCGCCATGTAACGGAGGTGCTTTGAGATGGCGATCAAACTGAAAACTCCCCTTGACAGCGCGGCAGCGCGCGCATTGCGCGCAGGCGATATGTGCCTGCTGACGGGCGAACTCTACACCGCGCGTGACGCCGCGCACAAGCGCCTCTGCACGCTGCTCGAAGCGGGGCAGCCCCTGCCGTTTGATATGCGCGGCGCTGTTATTTATTTTGTCGGCCCGACGCCGGCAAAGCCGGGACAGGCGATCGGCTCGGCCGGGCCGACGACCTCCTACCGCATGGACGCCTACAGTCCGGCGCTGCTGCGTCAGGGTCTGACCGGCATGATCGGCAAGGGCAAGCGCAGCGAGGCGGTCATAGAGGCGATCCGCGCCTGCGGCGCCGTCTATTTCGGCGCGACCGGCGGCTGCGGCGCGCTCTTGAGCCAGTGCATCAAAAAAGCGGAGGTCATCGCCTATCCCGACCTCGGCCCGGAGGCCGTGCGGCGGCTGTATGTCGAGAATTTCCCCGTGACGGTCATCATCGACAGCGAGGGCAATAACCTTTATGAGATCGGAAGACAGAACTATCTTGACAGTATGCGGCAGCGTGAAGCGTGCGGCAGCGGAGTATGAGGTGCAGCTATGAACGAAGAACGGAAAAAGGTACTCATCATCGGCGTCATCGGCGCGGACGTACACGCGGTTGGGAACAAGATCCTCTATCACGCGTTCACCGAGGCGGGCTTTGACGTTGTGAATCTGGGTGTCATGGTTTCGCAGGAGGAGTATATCGAGGCGGCGATCGAAGCGGACGCGGACGCTATCGTGGTGTCCTCGCTTTACGGTCAAGGGGAGCTGGACTGCCGCGGAATGCGGGAAAAGTGCGACGAGGCCGGTCTTGCCGGAATTCCGCTGCTCGTCGGCGGCAATATCGTCGTCGGCAAGCAGGATTTCGCGGACGTGGAAAAGCGCTTCAAGGCCATGGGCTTTGACCGGGCCTTCCCGCCCGGTACGCCGCCGGAAACGACCATCGCCGCGCTGCGGGAGATCCTGTATCCCGAAGAGGGACCGCAATGAAGCCAGTATTGTTGACGGATTTCGGCAGCACCTACACGAAGCTGACTGCCGTTGATCTGGATGCAGCCAAGCTTCTCGGCACGGCGCAGGCATATACAACGGTCGCTTCGGATGTGCGCATCGGTTTTCAGAAGGCGCTGGACGCGCTGCTTGCGCAGACGGGGCCATTGACATTTGCGCAGTCGTATGCCTGCTCCTCGGCGGCGGGCGGCCTGCGGATGATGGTCAGCGGACTTGTGCCGGAGCTGACGATGGAGGCCGCGCGGCTGGCAAGCCTCGGCGCGGGCGCGAAGATCGTCGGGCAGTTTTCATTCGAGCTGACGCAGGACGATCTGGAAACCATTCAGCGCGTGAACCCGGACATTTTTCTTCTGGTCGGCGGCACGGACGGCGGCAACAGCGCCTGCGTCATTCATAACGCGCAGATGCTTGCCGCGATCCGCCCGCAGTTCCCAATCGTTCTCGCGGGCAACCGCACGGCCATGCAGCAGTGCCGGAAGGCGCTGGAGGGCTTCGAGGTATCCGTCTGCGAAAACGTCATGCCGAAATTCGGCGTGCTCAAAACGGAGGACACGCAGAAGACCATCCGCAGCATTTTCCTGCGCCGCATCGTGCAGGCAAAGGGCCTGAACGCCGCGGCAGAGCGCATGAGCGGCCCGATGATGCCGACGCCTGCGGCGGTCATGCAGGCCATGACGCTGCTGGCGAAGGGAACGGACAAAACGCCCGGCATCGGGGAGCTGATCGGTGTGGATGTCGGCGGCGCGACGACGGACATCTATTCCATTGCCGAGGGGATGCCCCGGCAGATGAACCGGGTCTACAAGGGTCTGCCGGAGCCGTATGTCAAGCGGACGGTCGAGGGCGATATCGGTATGCGCTATTCCATCGAGGGCGTGCTGGCTGCGGCGGGCGCGCAGCGGCTGGCGGAGCTTTCCGGGCTTTCGCCGGAGCGGGTGGAGGCGCTCGTGCAGCTGCTTGCGCACAATACGCAGACGCTGCCGGAGCACGATACGGAGCTGGAGATGCTTGATTACGCGGTCGCCTCCATGGCCGTGCAGACCGCCGTGATGCGCCACGCCGGTACGCTTGAGGAAACGTATACGATGCTCGGACAGACCTTCGTGCAGAGCGGAAAGGATCTGAGCGAGGTGCGCAGGGTCGTCGTGACGGGCGGGAGCCTCATCCATTCGCAGCGGGCGCGGCAGATCGCGCGCTTTGCCTGCTGCGACCCGGCTGCGCCTGCGTCGCTCCGTCCGAAAAAGGCGGATATCATTCTGGACAAACGTTATATTCTGGCGGCGATGGGCCTGCTTGCGCAGAGCGAGCCGGAGATCGCGCTCCAAATCATGAAAGAGGAGATCAACTGATGGAAATTCAGAACAGAAAGATCCCGGAAGGGGAATTCATGGCAATGCGGCAGGAGGTTCTGCAGCAGTGGCCGACGGGCCGGGACGTCGATCTGACGGAGGCCGCGGCGTATCAGAAGCAGCAGAAGCCGAGCCGCAATTTTTCCGCCAGACTGATCGAAGCGAAAAAAGAGCACAGGACGCTCATCCAGCCGCGTGCCGGTGTGCCGGTGCTTGAGGAGCACATCAAGCTCATGCAGTATCTGGAAAAAGAGGGCGAGGCAGATCTGCTGCCGACCACCATCGACAGCTACACCCGCCAGAACCGCTATCACGAGGCCGAGGAGGGCATCAAGGCCTCCAAGGAGGAGGGCCGCGCCATGCTCAACGGCTTCCCGGCCGTCAACCACGGTGTTTCCGGCTGCCGGAGAGTCGTGGAGAGCGTCAATGTGCCGGTGCAGGTGCGCCACGGCACCCCCGACGCCCGGCTTCTGACCGAGATCGCCTACGCGGGCGGCTTCACCAGCTACGAGGGCGGCGGCATCTCCTACAATCTGCCCTACTGCAAAAACGTCCCGATGGAGACGACCATCGCCAACTGGCAGTACGTCGACCGGTTGACCGGCCTGTATGAGGAAATGGGCGTTTCCATCAACCGTGAGCCGTATGGGCCGCTGACCGGCACGCTCGTGCCGCCCTGCATTTCCCACGCGGTCGCCATCATCGAGGCGCTGCTTGCGGCGGAGCAGGGCGTGAAAAACATCACGGTCGGCTACGGCCAGTGCGGCAACCTGATCCAGGACATCGCCGCAGTCCGCACACTTGAGGAGCTGACGGAGGAATATCTTGCAAAGTACGGCTATCACGACGTAGTTGTCACGACGGTGCTGCACCAGTGGATGGGCGGCTTCCCGGCGGACGAGGCAAAGGCGTTCGGCGTCATCTCGACCGGCGCGCTGATCGCGGCGCTTTCCAAGGCCACGAAGGTCATCGTCAAAAGCCCGCACGAGGCCATCGGCATCCCGACGATGGAGGCGAACGCGCAGGGGCTGCGCTGCACACGGCAGGTCGTCAGCATGATGACCGAGCAGACGTTTGCCAACACGCATCTGGACGAGGAAATGGAGATCATCCGGCAGGAAACGCGCTGCATCGTCGACAAGTGCTTCGAGCTTGGCATGGGCGATATCGCGCTCGGCGCGTGCCGCGGCGTAAAGGCGGGCGTTCTGGACGTTCCGTTCGCGCCCTGCCGCTTCAATGCCGGTCAGATGCTGCCGTGCCGCGACAACGACGGCGCGGTGCGCATCATGAACATGGGCAATCTCCCGTTTACAAAGGAGCTTCGGGATTATCATATGGGAAAAATCGCGGAACGCGCTGCGTTTGAGCATCGGAAAGCGACATTCCAGATGGTGACCGACGACGTTTACGCCATCAGCAAGGGCCGTCTGGTCGGGCGGCCCAGATAAAGAAACAGGAGGAACAGAACATGAAAATCAAGGATGTTGTTTGCGCTGCGGGCAGCACGGGGTTTTATTTTGATGACCAGCGCGCCATCAAGCGCGGCGCGGGTCACGACGGTATGTTTTACATCGGCCAGCCCGTCACGGAGGGCTTTTCCGCCGTGCGCATGAAGGGCGAGGCCGTCTCGGTCATGATCGTTCTGGAAGACGGCCAGATCGCCTTCGGCGACTGCGCGGCGGTGCAGTATTCCGGCGCGGGCGGACGCGACCCGCTGTTTCTGGCAAAGGACTTTATCCCCATCATCGAGCAGTATGTCCGCCCGATGCTGCTGGGCCGGGAGGCAGATGATTTCCGCGGCCTGTGCGCGCAGATGGAGGCCATCGAGGTAAACGGCAAGCGCCTGCATACGGCCATCCGCTACGGTGTCTCGCAGGCCATTCTGGACGCAGTCGCCAAGGCGACGGGACGCCTGATGTGCGAGGTCGTCGCGGACGAATACGGCTGCACGGTCAGCCAGACGCCGATCCCCATCTTTACGCAGTCCGGCGACGACCGCTATGACAACGCCGACAAGATGATCATCAAGCGCGCGCAGGTGCTGCCGCACGCGCTCATCAACAACGTGCAGACCAAGCTCGGCGAGCACGGCGAAAAGCTGCTGGAGTACGTCAAATGGCTCCGTGACCGCATCCTGACCATGCGCGCGGACGAGAGCTATCAGCCCGTCCTGCACATCGACGTCTACGGCACCATCGGCGCGGCGTTTGGAAACAACAACTATGCCGCCATGGCCGATTATCTTGCGGAGCTGGAGCAGGCGGCAAAGCCCTTCCATCTGCGCATCGAAGGGCCGATGGACTGCGACTGCGACCGCGAAACGCAGATCGTTGCGCTTGCGGGCCTGACGGCGGAGCTTGACCGCCGCGGCATTCAGGTCGAGCTGGTCGCTGACGAATGGTGCAACACGCTCGAGGATATCCGGGAATTTGCCGACCGCAGAGCCGGTCATATGGTGCAGATCAAGACGCCCGACCTCGGCGGCATCAACAATACCATTGAGGCGGTGCTCTACTGCAAGGCGCATGGCATCGGCGCCTATCAGGGCGGCACCTGCAACGAAACGGACCGCTCGGCCCAGGTCTGCGTCCACTGCGCCATGGCGACCCAGCCGGTGCAGATCCTTGCCAAGCCCGGTATGGGTGTTGATGAGGGCTACATGATCGTGTCCAACGAAATGAACCGCATCCTCGCCCTGCGTCAGGCAAAGCAGCGCAGCTGAGCAAGAACCAAAACACGCCGCTGACCGAGAGGCCAGCGGCGTTCACTCTGTCAAAAACAGTTGATCCTTCATTTTTTGTGCGGGATTTTCAAGGTCTGCGTAGGGGCGGACGGCTCTGTCCGCCCGGCGGGGTGTACTGGTTTTACAGAAATTCACGGCGAATACATATGCACCAGCAGTATCGAATGCTTGAAGATGCCAAGCGAAACACAGCTGCTCCCCGCCCGCATCAGTCTGCGCCGAAGACCGCATCGCTTCAATTCGTTCCGATGGGCAGGTCCACGCTGCGGAAGATTATCGGCTCGGGCATCACGTCATGCGCGTAATAGATGGATGCGCCATGCTCCGGGTCGAGCGCCGTGAGCGCCAGAGTTCCGTCCGGGGCCAGGCTCACGCGCCAGCCGGTGTCGGAAGAGAAGTCCGGCAGGAGGCGCTCGTACTGTTTCTGTATGCGCGCGCTGTCCAGCTTGCGTGTGTTACACCTGCTCCGTATTCCGCGGAAGCGTCCGTGTCAGGATCAGGGTATATCCGACCGTGAGCAGGATCAGAGCGGCAAGATGCAGAAGCCGCGTCTGCCCCGACAATGTAAAACTCGGAAATCCCATGCTCCTGAATAAAAGCGGCGAACGCCTCGCTGGTCAATGCATTGCTTTTTGACTTCGTAAAGATATGACCGGAAACGACGTTCAGCTCCGACACCAGCTCTGCGCCGCGCGTGCCGGGTTTGAAGGTCCTCGTTCCGGCGGACAGGTTGTTGTGCTGTATGTAAATGACCCACAGTTCCTTTTGGACGGCCCAGTCAATTGCCGCATTGACGGGGTCAATGATCTCTCTGTAGTGCTTCGTAATATCATTTTGCAGGTCGATCACGACCAGCGCGCTGTTTTTCATCCGATCTTCCTCCGTGGATTTCTTCCTCCGATGCCCGGCAGCTCAGTCCCGAACGCCTGCCAGCGCCAGAAATTTCTTGTCTGACTGGATGCTATGCGTCAAAAACTGCCCATCCCGGAACAGGGCATAGGTCGTGACCGGCGCGGGGACATTCTGCGCAGAGTCCCTGTCGGTAATATGGATTGCTTTGAACGGAATGCCGTGTTCCTTCGCTGTCTCCTGCACCCGCGGCACCCAGTAGCAGGTGAACGGGCACTGATCGGTATAATAAAGGACAAAGCCGTCTCCGTCTGCCTTGGGATGTCTGGCACAGTCCCTGAATTTCGGCGGCTCGGCGTTCGGCACAAGGGGCAGATACATCAGGCTGATCCCGCAGTCGGAGATATCAGCTGTCCGGAAGCCCTTGTAGGCCAGATACTTCGGGTCGGCGAGAAATTCCCGCTTCCGTCCCTCGGCGCACAGGATGCAGACGCCGTTCTTTTCCTGCGCTCTGGCATCCCGGATGCACTCGTTCAAAAGGTCGGTCGAATATCCGTGCCCCTTCATCGCGCCTGCGATCCACAGGCAATTGATATAGAGATATCCCGCTGCTTCAATGGGCACCCATGCGTTTTCTGCGGGAATATATTCGATAAAGCACTTGCCGCGCTCCTCGCTGCGGTAAAAAACAAGTCCCTCGTCGAAGCGCTGCCGGAGCCATTCCTTTTTCGCCAGGCTCTGCTTGCCGGACATCGCGCAGCAGATATGCTCTTTGTCAAGGTTTTCTTTTGTGATATGGATGTAGTTCATGGGTTCCTCCTGAATGCCGTGAACACAAATAGACGCAGTGCGAACCGATTCCCCGGCCTGCACTGCGTCTAAGCGTCTGGCAGTTTAATATCTTCGATTTTACCGTCCTTGAAACGGATCACACAGGTATATCTGCACTTTGGGCAGAACAGGGGAAAATCCTCCAGCACCGTATGTGAGCGTATCTGCGTTTTTGTCTTGCCGCCGCATTTGGGGCAGCAGAGCCAATCTGATTTTGTTTGCAGATTTTCCGTCATTTATACCACACCTCGCCGAATCCGCCAAATGGCTTCATATTGCGTCCTCCCGCGCGGCCAATATCGCGCCCCGGTACGCCTGCTGCAGCTGCGAATCGATGACCGCTTCATCGTATTTCATCGAATTATTGGCAATGATGCTTGCATACCCGTGCGCAAACAGAAAAACGGTCAAAAAGACCTGCTTCGTCTGTGCCATGCCGATTCCCAGCGCTCCCTGCATTGCCGAAAGAACAGGGGTAAGCGCCTCGGCGTCGATCAGCTCCAGCAGCGTGCTTCCGTTAAAGTAATCCGACTGAAACAGGAACCGGAACAGATGCGGCTCTTCGATCGCAAAGCGGATATAATTCATCCCGATCCCAAGCGCAGCGCCCTTCTGCGGCTTTTTGATCCGCATCAGATAGTCCGAATGGTACTGGTCCGCCTTCGCATAGACTGTCCGTTTCAGTTCTTCAATCGTCGCGAAATGATACATGACGGGCTGCGTGGAGCAGTGCAGCCGTTCCGATACGGTCCTTGCCCTGATGGTTTCCGCGCCCGTTTCACGGGCAACCGCAAAGGCTGCATCCACGATCATTTCCCTTGTAACTTTTGCTTTTGCCGGCATCGCTGCGCCTCCATATATAATCTGGATTATATATAATGCAAATTATATAACAGGAAACAGTCCTTGTCAACCCCGCCGGAACAAAAATCACAGACAGCCGGTCCTCCTGTCTGCGCACAGTCCGGACTCCGCGTTTCCCGTGCAGCCGCAGTATAATGGCCTCCGTGACCTTAGGGTGTATCTGAAAACTCCCAACGCACCCGGACAGCGGATCTTTTCACGCTGCGCTGCACCATTTTTCCTTGAAATACGTCAGTATTCCTGCGAAAAAATGTCTTGCTCAGCGCAAAAATTTCTCGCTGCCGGTCACATTGGGAGTTTTCAGATACACCCTAGCCTCGTAAAAAGCGCCGCCGCCGCGCCCTCGCCCCGGTAATTTTCGATCTCAAACAGCAGCCGGGACATGGCAGGGAAGTCCGTCGCCTGATCGACGCTCTGAAACGCTGCCGGAAGATCAAAATAAAGCTCCGGGTAGTGCGTTTTCGGGAACTCCTCATAGTACGCGGGCAAAATGTCAATGCCGGCGGAATGGATGGGGATACGCTCGTGGTGGACAAGGGACAGATCGTCCAGCGCGGCACACACGAGGCGCTGGGAGCAGGGCGGCATCTACCGCCGCTTCATCACCGGCCGCGAACAGGCCGTGGGCTGGAAGCTGTAAAAACGCGTTCAGACCCGCACAGATTCCTCCTGCCCGCGTATGCTGACAGGGGGGATTTTTTATGTGTGTGAAGACCAAGCAGCTCGGGCTGCTTCTGATCGGGGCGGGCGTTGGACTTTTGCTGTCGTTTGCGCTGTGCGGGTGGTTTTTGCGGGTGCTGATCGCGGCGATCCTGATCGTGCTGGGACTTTTGCTGCTGAAATAATTTCCGAAACATATCCTTGTCCGGCTCCGCGTATATATATCCCAGAACATATACAAGGAGTTGAGACTATGGAGCTTGCATTTGAACAGAAACAACGGTCCTGCCTGCATCGCACGGCGCATCTCTCGCTTGCGCAGGAGCAGACACAGGAGCTCATCATACCCGACAGTATGCCGGACGCTTCCCGCACGCTCATCTGCTGCGCCGAGCCGGAGGTACAGAGCAAGACGAACCGGGAGGGCAGTCTTCTCGTGACGGGGACGCTGCGCACGGGCTGCCTGTACGCAGACGAAGCGGGCGGCTTGCAGCTGCTGACCTCCGAGCTGCCGTTTACGGTCAAGCTGGAGTGCGCCGAGCTGCGCGAGGACACGCAGACGCTCGTGCGCTGCTGCGTCCGCAGCGCGGACAGCCGCCTGATCAACTCGCGCAAGGTGCTTCTGCGCGTGAGCGTTCTGGTTCAGGCGGACGGCTATGAGCCGCAGACGCAGAGCATGAGCGTCCTCAAGGATCCACCCGCCTGCCTGCAGCTGAAAACGCAGACCTATGAGACGAATGCGCCTGTGGAGCTTTCCGAGCGCGCGTTTCAGGTCAGCGAGGAGCTGAACCTGCCGGACGGCAGGCCGCAGATCGCACGGCTGGTCAGCTGTTTGCTCACGCCGGTCGTGCAGGAGCAGGGGCTGGTCGGGAGCAAGGCCGTCCTGAAGGGAACCGCAAATCTGCAAATTACTTATCTGGACAATGAAAACGCCCTGCGGACGCTGAGTTTTTCCGTGCCGTTTTCGCAGTACTGCCAGATGGAGGGCGACTACGATCAGGACGAAACGCTCGAATCGGTGCTGCTCGTGACCGGCGTGCAGCTGGAGCCGGTCGCGTCGGAGCAGTCGCAGAAGCTGCTGTTCGGCGCGGGGCTGCTGGCGCAGTGCATGGTCGTGCAGCCGCAGGCGCTGACGCTCTGTGAGGACGCATATTCGACCAAGGGCGAGTTCCAGCCGCAGTGGGAAACGCAGGAGCACACCATGCGCCTCGACGCGCAGACGCTGCGCGAGCCTGTCCGCGCCTCGTTCCCGGTGCAGGCCGCCGCCGTGCTCGACTGCCGGGTCTACCCGGACGCACAGGCGCTTGAGCGGACAGACGACGGCGTTACCGTCCATGTGCCGCTGCGCGCGGACCTCGTCTATACCGACCCGGACGGCGCGGTGCAGGCCGAGACGTTCCGCACGGAGGTCAGCTGCCATACGGCGCTGAGCGAAAACGGCCTCTGCGAGGCCGTGTGTACGATCCAGCCGGAGGGCTACGCCTCGGCGGGCAGCGGCGCGGTCGAGCTGCGCTATGACGCGGTCTTTCAGGTACAGACGTTTTCCCGGCAGACGCTGCAGAATCTGTCCGGCGGGACGCTCGACCTGACGAAGCAGCAGAACACGCAGCGGCCGTCAGTCGTCATCCGGCGCATGAGCGAAAACGCCGCGCTCTGGGACCTTGCGCGGCAGTACCGGACGACGGCGCAGTCGATCCAGCAGGCCAATCATCTGACGCAGCCGGAGGCGGACGCCGGACGGCTGCTGCTGATCCCCATGTGAGACGGGAGGCGGGAATATGGAACAACGTTCGATCTACGCGCAGATCGCGGACCGCACGGACGGCACGGTCTATATCGGCGTCGTCGGCCCTGTGCGGACGGGAAAATCCACCTTTATCAAGCGCTTCATGGAGCAGCTCGTGCTGCCGAACATCGAAAACGTCTATGAGCGCGAACGCGCCACCGACGAGCTGCCGCAGTCCGGCTCGGGCCGGACGATCATGACGGCGGAGCCGAAATTCGTCCCGAACGAGGCCGCCCGCATCAGCCCGGACGGAAAAACGACATTGCAGGTGCGGCTGATCGACTCTGTGGGCTACATGATCCCCGGCGCGGTCGGCGACACGGAGGACGGCAAGCCCCGCATGGTCACGACGCCCTGGGCCTCCGAGGAGCTTCCCATGGCACAGGCGGCGGAGCTTGGCACCAAAAAGGTCATGGAGGATCACAGCTCCATCGGCGTGGTCGTCACGACGGACGGAACGGTCACGGATATCCCGCGCGAGGATTACCGCGAGGCGGAAGCCCGCGCCATTGTGGATATGCAGAAGACGGGCAAGCCGTTCGTGGTCGTCGTCAATACGCAGGACGCGAAAAAGGGACAGGCGGACGCGATCTGCGCCCGCATCCGGGCCGAATACGGCGTGCAGGCGCTGACGATGGACTGTGCGGTGATGCAGACGCAGGATATTGCGCGGCTGCTCGAAGCGGTCATGTACGCGTTCCCGGTCGAGGAGCTGCGGTTCTTCCTGCCGAGCTGGGTGCGGGCGCTGCCGGACGATCACCCGGTCAAAGCCGCCCTGTATGACGCAATGCTTGACCGCGCCTCAAGGCTCACGAGCCTCAGCGAGGCGGAAAGCGTCATGGGGTCGCTGCGGGAGCTTGATCCGGTCGACGCGTTCCGCGTGCGGGAGGTCGATCTCGGAACCGGCACGGTCACCTGCGAGCTGCATCTGCCGGAGACGCTGTTCTACGAAGAACTGTCCAAGCAGGCGGGCGTGGAGATCGCGGATGACGAGGCGCTTATGCAGATGCTGCGGGAGCTTTCGCAGACGAAAAAGCTCTACGAAAAGGTACAGACCGCGCTCGAACAGGTCAAGGCGACCGGTTATGGCATCGTCATGCCGGGCGCAGAGGAATTAAAGCTCGAAAAGCCGGAAATCGTGAAGAAAAACGGCAATTACGCCGTCAAGCTGCGCGCCAGCGCGCCGTCCATCCACATGATGCGCGCGCAGATCGAGACGGAGATCAGCCCCATGGTCGGCGGCGAACAGGAATCACAGCAGCTCATCGACTATCTGCTCGGCGAATATGAAGAGGACACCGATAAGCTCTGGCAGAGCAACATCTTCGGCAAATCGCTCTATGAGCTTGTCTCCGAGGGCGTCACGGCCAAGATCATGCGTATGCCGGACGACGCGCGGCAGAAGCTCACAAAGACCCTTGGCCGCATGATCAACGAAAACACCGGCGGGATGATCTGCATTCTGCTGTGAATACCCGCAGCGCCCCCTGTCATGCTGTGACATGACAGGGGGCGCTGGTGCGTGCTGATATTGTCTGTGCGTCCGGCGCGGTTACGCCAGCTTGTATTTTTCCTCAAACGTATTGTACTGCATCAAAAATTCGTTGCTGCCGGATTTGACGTCGCCGAGGTACTTGTGCAGATCGATACGCTCGTTCTTCATGTCGAGCAGACAGCCCGCGATGTTCGAGCAGTGGTCGGCCACGCGTTCCAGATTTGTCAGCAGATCGGACAGTACGAAACCTGCGGCCAGCGAGCATTCGCCGCGCTGGAGACGGGCGATGTGATTCGTACGCAGCTTGTCCTTCAGCTTGTCGATGACCTGCTCCAGCGGCTCGACCTGCCGCGCAAGTGTCAGATCGTCCTGCAAAAATGCCCGGCTTGTGAGATCAACGATCTCGCTCACGGCGTTCAGCATCGTCTGAAGTTCTTTTTTTGCAGAGTCCGTGAACGAAACGCCCTTTTCCTTTAACTCCTCTGCCGATTCGATAATATTGACGGCGTGGTCTGCAATGCGCTCAAAATCACCGATCAGATGCAGCAGCTTGGACGATTCCACGCTGTCCTGTTCGCTCATCGGCTGCGTGGCCAGATGTACGAGGAAGGTTCCCAGCGTGTCCTCATAGCGGTCGGTATCGTCCTCCCGCTGCCGGACGGAGGCGGCCAGCTCCGGCGTAAAGCCGAGCACGGCCTGTAAGCTCTCATGCAGCGCAAGCTCGGAGTCCGCAGCCATGCGCTTGGCCAGCTCCTCGCTCTTGACGAGCGCAATGGCGGGCGTTGCAAACAGGCGCTCGTCCAGAACAGTTGCGGTGTCGGTGCTGCGGCCATCCGGGATGATTCGGTACGACAGCTTTTCCAGCAGTCCGCAGCACGGCAGCAGCATCAGCGTGCAGAGCAGATTGAAGATCGAGTGAATGAGTGCGATATGGAACGTATCGATAGCGGTCGAGACGAACGCAAAGCGGAAAATCGCGTTTGCAGCCTCAAACAGCGCCAGCCAGACGACTGTGCCGATGATATTGAAGCTCAGATGCACGACGGCTGCGCGCCGCGCGTTCTTGTTCGTGCCGACGGAGGACAGCATGGCCGTCACGCACGTGCCGATGTTCTGTCCCATGATAATGGGGATCGCCGCGCCGTAGCTGACAGCCCCGGTCGAGGACAGCGCCTGCAGAATACCGACCGACGCGGACGAGGACTGCACAATGCCCGTCAGAATCGCGCCAGCCAGAACGCCCAGAATGGGATTCGAGAACAACAGGAAGAATTTCGTGAAGTTCGGGTCGTCCCGCAGCCCGGAGACGGAGCCGGACAGCGATTCCATGCCGAACATCAGCGTCGCGAAGCCAAGAAGGATCAGGCCCGTGTCCTTTTTCTTGCCCTTTGCGGTCAGATACAGAATAATGCCGATCACAGCCAGCACCGGCGTGAACGACGACGGCTTCAACAGCTGCACGAACAGGCTGTCCCCGCTGATGCCGGACAGCGACAGCAGCCACGCTGTCACAGTCGTGCCGATATTCGCGCCCATGATAACAGGAATGGACTGCTTGAGGCTCAAAAGCCCCGAATTGACAAAGCCCACGACCATGACCGTCGTAGCCGAGGACGACTGAATGACCGCCGTAACGGCAAGCCCCGTCAGAAGCCCGGAAAATTTCCCGTTCGTCAGCTTCGCCAGAATGGCCTTCAAGGACCCGCCCGCGCGCTTTTCCAGCGCTGTGCCCATCACACTCATGCCGAACAGGAACAAACTCAGCGAGCCGAGCAATGTTAAAAAGTTAAAAATCGACATATCCGCACAGACCTCTTTCCAAATTCGTTTTATCTGATATAAATATAGAAAGAGAATGTCAAATGCGCGTCCAGAATTACGTTAAATCTTCGTGATATTTCCCTCAGAATCTTAAATCCAAATCAATTCCCGGTTAAGCCGCCGACAGTCCGGCGAATCCGCACGCACCCAAAGCCTTCCCCGCCGGGGAAGGTGGCCCGAAGGGCCGGATGAGGGAGGGGAGCAGCCGCGAATTGTTGAAGCTTCACAGCATCGCCGCCCATCCGGAAAAAGTTTTTTCTCCGAAAAAACTTTTTCTCCAAATTCCCCACAAATAAAGCAGCCAGCATCTTGCAATTGCGGCACAGTTCATATATAATTATCCTACGAATACTAGGGGTAGTGTAGACTCTTGCAGCACCCAGTTACAATTTCACCCCGATTGTACGTCCGACCGAGATGAGGAGGAATGCGAAGAATGAAACGCAACCGAATATTGGCCATAGGTATCGCACTGCTGCTGGCGGTGCAGCTGCTGACACCGCTTGCCTGCGCCGCAGGCACGACGCTCAAGCTCACAGCCCCGGACAAGCTGCCGGACGTCGGCCAGACCTTTACCGTCACGGCGGAGCTGACCGGCAACACAGGTCTTGCCGCCGTGCAGCTCAGTCTGGGCTACGACGATTCCGTTGTCGAATGCACGGGCATTGAAAACGGCGCGCTCGTTGCCGGTATGCTCGCCGCGAGCAACCCGTACGCAACGCGTGACGGCGTCGGCGCGATCCTCGCAGCGGCGACCACCACCGCCGTCAAGACCGATGGCAGCCTCGCCGTGTTTACCTTCCGCGTCAAGGCGGCGGGCGACGCGAAGCTGACCCTTGCCGATGCGCTCCTTTCTGACATTGACGGCAAGGCGCTCCCGCTTTCCTATTCGCTCCCGGCGCTGATCGCGCAGGGCAGCGGCTCCGACAGCGGCAGCGGTTCCGGCTCTGACGCCGAAAAGCCGGGCACGGACAATAAGAAGTCCGAGGATGATAAGAAATCTGAGGATGAAGACAAGCCCGAGGATGAGGAAAAGCCTGCGGATGGCGCGCAGGAGGAAGTCAAGTCCGGCTCCTTCCGCGACGTGACCAGCACGCACTGGGCGTTTGACTCGGTCGAACGCGCGGCGGAACTGGGCCTTGTCACCGGCTATTCCGACGGCACCTTCCGACCCGACACCCCCGTGACCCGCGCGCAGTTCGTCCTCATGCTCTGGCGCATGTGCGGCAAGCCCGCTGCGGCCAAGGCGGCCTCGTTTGCAGACGCCAGCGCGGACTGGTATCAGGACGCACTGAGCTGGGCCGTAGAAAAAGGCTATGTGAACGGCCTGTCCGACACCCGCTTCGGCCCCGACGCCCCCATCACGCGCCAGCAGGCCATGGCCATCCTCTTCCGCCTGAACGGCGGGCAGAGCGGCACAGAGCTGACGCTGACCGGCATCTATGAGCAGACCTTCGCTGACAGCACGACCATTGCCTCCTGGGCGAAGGATGCGACATGGTGGGCGGTCTACCACGAGCTTGTTTCCGGCGTCGGCGGCAGCCGCATCGCGCCGGAGGCCAACGCGTCCCGCGCACAGATCGCGGCGATCCTGCTGCGGTATGCGGATCAATTTATGACAATGGAGGAAGCGGCATGAAAAGAAGATTGCTTGCGCTGCTGCTCGCAGTGCTGACACTCACGATGCTCACCGCAGCCGCGTTTGCGGAAGACACGGAAGTCCTCGGCGTCTATAATGTGACCGGCCCCTTGACCGTGACGAACGGCACGAAGGACGGCGGCTTCTACGCAGGCGCGGACACGTTCGAGCTGAACTGCACCGGCCTGACCGGCGCATATTCGCTCGTGCTGCTTCTTGACGATAACAGCGGCGTTCCGACGAGCGGAAACATCCAGTACATTGACCAGGTGACCGTGACAGACGGCGAGGCAAAATTCACCCTGAAGCCCAAGGCGCTGAAGGAAGGCACATATAACATCTACATCAGCACGACCGACAAGGCGCTCAAGAAGGTCGCATCGTTCAAGTACGGCGAGAAGCCGCCGTACACGCCGGGCGATGTGAATAACGATGGAAGCATTGACCCCAAAGATGCAGTGCTTGTATTGAGACACGCTGCTGCATTGATTACACTCAGCGGAGATCAACTAAAGGCAGCTGATGTCAATGGTGACAATACGGTTGACCCCAAGGATGCTGTGAAGATTCTCCGCTATGCAGCAAAACTGATTACGAGCTTTGAAGACTAATCTGGAGGCGAGTTGAAAGCATATGAAAAATAGATTGAAGAGAGTATGTGCATTGCTTCTTGCAATTATGATGTTGATGTCTACTCTTAGTTTAAACGTATTTGCGGGCTCGGTTATTCCCGGCACAAAGGATGAAAAAATTCATCTGGGCTGGAAATACTTTGAGTACGATGAAGACAACGAAGCCGCTGGAGCTGCGGTACAGGCGCTTGAAGCAGGAAAGACCTATTGTGTCAGACTGGCTTTTTTCGATAATCCTTCGGACGAAAATAGCACGGTTACGGGCGCAACCATCTCTGTGAGATATGACGCCGAAGCGGTCAATATCCCGGATACGGGAGAGGCCACTGTAAATAGTGTTTTTTACGAATATCAGGGAACCTTTATTCCAAACAACGATGGAAACGGCCTGCTTACGATTACGCTTGCAACCACATCAGGAATCCGAACCAACAGAGGAAAGCTCGTTACGGCTGGCAACTTCTTTGAGGCGGTTTTCGAAGCAAAAAAGACTGTTACAGAAGATGAACTGAAGACACTTTTCCACCTCGGCTCGGAAACCAACATGATTTTCGATGTCAACGAAAAGGACTTCACTATTGTTGAATGCCCCGCATTTACTGCCCGCGTCAAGGATGGTGCGGCGGACTTCTTCCCCACCACCACTGCGGCGAAGATCGCAGAAAACCTTGTCGGTGAATACATCGACGAAAACGGCAATGTGACTGCGGTTAGCGACTTCACCGTCACGCTTCCGGCCACTGGCCTTGTGGAAGGCAACAACGTCGTCAAGGCCAGCTATAACGGCTATACCTGCGATGTCACGATTAAGGTAGAGCATGATACCGTAGCGTCCATTTCTGTCACGAATCAGCCCAATCTAGAATATACCAGCGGTCAGGCGCTGAATTTGGATGCTCTTGAAGTTACCGCGACATTCGGAAGCGGCAATACGGACGTGATTACCAGCGGCTACACAACTGACCCGGAAAATGGTACGATTCTGACTGTTGCGGACAACAATGGCCACCCGGTTACCATTACATATGATGGTCAGGCTGCGACAACCGATAACCTGATTGTGAACCAAGCTGACATCAGCAGTGCTTCCATTGCAGCTGTCGGTCCCTTCGAATACGATAACGGCAATGAGATCAAGCCCACCCCGGCTATCACGCTTGGCGAAAAGCTCCTTGAAAACGGCGTCGATTATGATCTGTCCTATGCGGACAACATCAATGTCGGCACCGCGACGCTGACCGCGACCGGCAAGGGCGAATATCAGGGCACGGTTTCGACGACCTTCCAGATCACAAAAGCCACAGGCAAGCTGACGCTGAAGGTCAACAACGAGGAAAACGCAGTTACGATTACGTACGGCGACTCCATCACGTTCAGCGACGGCAACGGTATCGCCATCGGCACGGATATCACGATCCACTATCAGATGGGTGAGACTACCGATGCAGTATACGATACTGCCACGACACAGCTGAACGTCGGCACTTATACCTTCTGGGCTGTCCGTTCCGGGGATGCGAATCATGATGAGGCAACATCCAACAAAGTCGTTGTGATCATCAAACAGAGAAACATTGCCAGCCTCGACATTACGGTTGCTGACCAGACCTATAGCGGCGCAGCGGTTAAACCGGACGTTACAGTAAGGCACGGCAACATCGTGCTGAACGAAATCGACGATTATACCCTCAGCGGATATGACGGCAACGTGAACGTCACGGACAATGCTTCCGTCAATGTGACCGGCACAGGCAATTACAACGGCGAAGCAACCCTGACCTTCAAGATCAACCCCAAGAATCTTGGCGATATCAGCAATAGCTTCACGAGCATTGCCAATCTTCCGGACAAGGGTTACACTGGTGAGCAAATCAAGCCGGAAGTGACTGAAAAAACGATCACGATCGACAGCGATACGCTGGAAGTTAGAAGAGATTATGAGATCATCTACGGCGAAAACACGAACGCCGGTACAGCCACCGTTACTGTCAAACCCGTCGACGGCAGCAATTATACATTCACGCAGTTTACCCATGAGTTCCAGATCACCAAGGTGAAGATTCAAATCGTTGGGGCCGACTTTATCGTCGCACCTCTGTACGAGGAAGAATTTGACGGAACCACAACAGGCGGCGATCCCGTTCCGTACTTTACCTATGACGGAAACGAGCACGGCGTGAAGTTCGTCTTCAACTCGACGAAGGTTTATAACGGCAAAACGTTGGATCAATTGATCAACGTGGCCTATGTTGAAAAAACGTATATCGGGCCGGTTGAACAGGAATGGAAATACAAGGCAAAGGACGTTGCGACCTATAATGCGCGTGTAGAGTTTACACCGGTCGATGCAGAAAACTATGAGATTTACGGTGCGAACTTCAAAAACCTTACGTGGAAGATCATGCCCGCGACCATCACAGTCAATCCTGCGGATGTCCCGTCTCTGAACGTCCTCTGCTCGGAGCTGGTCAACGACGAAAAGCGCGACTATGACTACGATCTGAGTCGGCTCGGCGCAGTGCCTTCCACGGTTGAAATTCTGAGCTGCGAAAAGTTCAGCTACGAAGCCTTGGATACCTCTGCTCTGCCGAAGCTCACATTTAAGAATGTAACGGCTCTCGCGGCCGGTGAGACCGGCAAGGTCACACTACTGGTGAAGTTTAGAAACTATGAGGATGTTACCCTCACAGTGGATGTCAACTACATCAACAAGAAGACTGTCGAGCTGACGGTGGCGGATGTTGAGGCTGTATATGGCGAGACCTATGCGCCTGTTGTCCTACTGGACGGCAAAGACGTGACCACCGACTGCACCATCACCTACAGTCCTTCCGCACCGAAGAATGTTGGCGAATACACCATCACGGTAAGCTATTCCGATTCTGTGGCAGAAGGGGAGTATCCCGGCCACGTCGGCACGGCCACCGCGAAGCTGACCATCACCCCCAAGGGTCTGACCGCCAACGTTTCGCATGACCCCATCACCTACGGCGATGCTGCTCCGACCACTGGTTATTCCGTCGAATTCGAGGGCCTCGTGAACAACGATGAGATCGCGGAAGACGCGTACACCGTAGGCACAGAATACACGAAGGACAGCAAAGTCGACAATTATAAGTTTACCTGCGTTCTGGACACCGATAAGATTAAGAATTACACGATCGGTAACGTTACCGGCGAACTTGTTGTGAACCCGAAGTCCATTGCCGCACCCTCTGTCACGATCAATAACCCGACCGACAAGACCTATACAGGTTCTCCCTGCGTGCAGGGCGTTTCCGTCAAGGACTCCGAAGCAAAGCTTACAGTCGATGATATTTCCGTCACATACGAAAATAACATCAATGTCGGCACGGCGACCATCATCTACACCGGTAAGAACAATTACACCGGTGAGATCAGAAAGAACTTCAAGATCACGGAAGCTTCCATCACGGACGACATGATCGAGAATATTCCCAGCGTGACCTACGACACCAAGCCCCATACCCCCGAAGTGACTGTCATGTTTAACGGCAGCAAGCTCACCGATGCGGACTACACCGTTTCTTACAGCGAGGATTGCATCAACGCTGGCACGGTCACCGTTACCGTCACCGGCAAGGGCAACTTCACCGGCACGGCCAGCAAGACCTTCACCATCAACAAGGCCGGTCTGACCCTGAACCCCTGCACGATCTCCGAGCTCTGCACCGAGACCGACCTGAAGACCAGAACGCTCCCGTCCGACTTCTTCCTCGCAGGCGAGACCGAAACCGGCTTCTCCATCAAGCTCACCGCTGTTGAGGGCGGAGACGACATCTTCGCTGTGGCACCTGCGGTTGTCGAAGGCGAAAACAAGATCACCTTCCGGCTGAAGAACGAAGTCGGCGCGGCGACCTTCACGGTCACTGTCACCCCGGTCTCCGGCAACTACAACGGCGGCAGCTATGCGCTGACGATCTCGACCCACGACAGAACCGACGTCTCCGGCAGCATCTCCTTCCCGGATGGCTCCGCTGTCTACACCGGTACTGGCATCAAGTACGAGAATGCGACCATTTCCGGCTATTCCGGCACGCTGCGCTACGGCTACACGCCCAACGCCTCGACCGGCGCTTCGCTTGACGCCTCCGGCCTCCCGCTGACCGTCGGCACCTACACCGTCGCCGTGACCTTCAACAGCGACGCCAGCTTCGGCTACAAGACCGCGACCTTCACCATCACCAAGGCGACCCCGACCGGCACGCCCGGCTACATGCTGATCGAAACGAGCGGCAAGACCCTTGCCGACGCCAAGCTCACCGTCGGCACCATCCGCCCGGCCGGCACCATCGCGTGGGATCTGCCTCTCACGACCGTACTTGAGGACGGCAAGGCATACGCGTGGACCTTCACCCCGGCTGACACGCACAACTACACCATCCTCACCGGCACGCTCGTTCCCTATGTCGACGACGGCATGGATTACATCCCCGGCGTGATCGGCGGCAATACGGGCAGCTTCAACTTCCATGACGTGAGCCGCTTCGACTACTTCTACGACGCTGTCAAGTGGGCCGCAGAAAACGGCATCGCCTCCGGCACGGGCCGCTACACCTTCTCGCCCAACGCCGTCTGCACCCGCGCACAGACCGTCACCTTCCTCTGGCGCGCAGCCGGTTCCCCGCTGCCCAGATATCGTGTCTGCCCGTTCACGGACGTGCAGCCCAGCGATTATTACTACAACGCAGTCCTCTGGGCTGTTGAGCAGGGCATCACCACCGGCCTCAATGCCACCACCTTCGGGCCTGACGTAACGGTCACCCGCGGCCAGGTCGCAACGTTCCTCTACCGCGCCGCCTCCGCCGCCAAGCCCAACACGTTCAACCCCTTCACGGATGTCAAGACCACGGCGTACAACTACGACGCCATCCTCTGGGCCTATGACAACCGCATCACCACCGGCACCAGCGACACGACCTTCAGCCCGGACGCCTACTGCACCCGCGCCCAGATCGTGACCTTCCTGTACAGATACTATCAGGGCCGCTGAACAAATTTAGACGGGGCTGCAGCGAGAAATCGCTGCAGCCCCGTCAGCTTTTCAAAGCCCCCCGCGTTCTGAACACTTCTGCGTATGGATCAGGAGTAAAACAGGCACGCATTTGCCGGTCAGCGGCTTTTTAGCATATGACGGCGGCCCGCAGGTTTTCCTGCGGGCCGCCGTCAACACAAATGAAAAGAGGAATCACGAAATATGCTTTATAATTGTATCCAGCCGCTGCTTCTGCGTCTCCATATGAGCCGGAAGGACATTGCCGAACCGTTTGTTTGAGCGCATTATACGCGCGCCGCAGGCAAATGTCAAGCGCTGCATGGGAAAAAGCAATATTAGAATTTCTGAAGGCAGCGTTCAGCAATATGAATAAATCAAACGGGCGAAAATTGTTGACATTAACGATATACATCACTAAAATAAATAGAAATTCTTTTTATAAAGACATATGTATATGATGCGAGGACATATTGGGTGGGCGTTCGCATTCCCGGAGAATATGCAGCGTGAAGCGGCACAGGCTTTACAGCGGAAGAGGGGACAGGAAAGCATGGAACAGGTACATCAGCAACGATTCACCGAACAGGAAAGCCAGCATGATGCCTGCGGGATCGGCGCCGTTGTCAATATCAGCGGACAGAGAACGCATCGGGCAGTAGATGACGCGCTGAAGATCGTCGAAAAGCTTGAACACCGCACCGGCAAGGACGCCGATGGCACTACCGGCGATGGCGTCGGCATTATGACGCAGCTTCCGTATGCCTTTTTTGAAAAAACAGCGCGGCAGGCGGGAAAACCGCTTCCGGAAGCGGGCGATTACGGCGTCGCCATGATCTTTTTTCCGCAGGATCCGCTCAAACGTATGCGCAGCCGAAAGCTGCTGGAGATGATCCTGTCGCGCGAAGGGCTGGGGCTGCTGTTCTGGCGGGAGGTGCCGGTCTGTCCGGAGATTCTGAGCGAAAAAGCGCGGAGCAGTATGCCTGCGATCGCACAGTGCTTTATCCGCCGCCCGGAAAAGACCGCGCGCGGCCTGGATTTTGACCGAAAACTGTATTTGGCCCGGCGCGAGTACGAGCATTCCGTCTCCGGCACCTACGTCGTATCGATGTCCAGCCGGACGATCGTATACAAGGGGCTGTTTCTGGTCTGGCAGCTGCGGAAATTCTATCCGGATCTGCAGGACGCGGATTTTGCCTCTGCACTTGCGCTCGTGCATTCCCGCTTCTCCACCAACACCACGCCCTCGTGGAAGCGGGCGCATCCCAACCGCATCATTCTTCACAACGGCGAGATCAACACCATCCGCGGCAACATCAACCGAATGCTTGCCCGCGAGGAGACGATGGCCTCTCCGGTTCTGGGCGAGGAGATCGCCAGAGTCTATCCTGTCGTGGAGACGGACGGCTCTGATTCGTCCATGCTGGACAACACACTGGAATTTCTCATGTACAGCGGCATCGAGCTGCCAAAGGCCGTGATGCTGTGCATCCCGGAGCCGTGGGGACGGGATAAGAATATGTCCCGGGAAAAGCGCGATATGTTCCACTATTACGCCTCCATGATGGAGCCGTGGGACGGCCCGGCAGCCATCCTCTTCTCCGACGGCGAGCAGGTCGGCGCTGTGCTTGACCGCAACGGCCTGCGCCCGGCACGCTATCTGGTCACAAACGACGGCTATCTGATTCTGGCCTCATACTAAAACTTAATTAAACGCTTTAATAATCCAATCGCGTCCGGTAATGCT